>VYMG01000022.1_pt1 | contig 260592 bp, 235 predicted proteins | sample 5115261 | NCBI WGS metagenome assembly VYMG01 (sample SAMN12291781, study PRJNA351875) | freshwater metagenome | isolation source: freshwater lake | place: USA: Michigan, Wintergreen Lake | collected 2013-08-08
TGTCACTAATATCTATTGAGGTAGTACTTATATTTTTGAGAACAACAGTATCACTGATTATTTTTTCATTTCCAATTTCAACTTTCCCAAAATCTATTATTGTTGTCATAATTTCTAATTGCGGTGTTATACCAATACCCGTTATCGTTTGCACAAGAGTATCTGTTTGAGTAATAATCACAATGTCTGCATTGTGAACACCTGTTTTTTGCGGAATAAATCGAAATTCTGCAAAATGATGATTATTCGCTGCTACACTATATGACGGTACACCGGAAACAAGTCGAAAAGCATTGGCATCAGCACCTCGGAAATAGATACTATCTACCCTAAATTTCCATGAACCTATATTGCGCACAAAATTAATGACAACAGAATCTTTACTGCTGCCCACAAGGCATTGACGCATATCCACATTTTGCGAGGCAGATAAAGGCAAGACTATTGACCAAACCGCATCGGAAATGTCGGATTGAGATTGACTTCTTGCAACGCTAACAATTGATATAAAAGTTAACAATAATATCAAATATTTTTTCATAGAATTAATCCTATTTTGAATTAAATAATGTAGTTCATTTCTTACAACGCTCTTCCTAAAATTTCAAAGCTTCGGATGGATGTTTTGTTAAATTTTGATAAGGTCTTTTAGTGATAATCTTACTAAAACGTTCCATATTTTTCATTCGCTTGCCCTTTGCTCGCTCGTCCCTCGCTCCCTTTTGGCAAGCTACTTTGCTTAAAAGGAAGGACGGAAATCCATTGTTATAGGGGGCGAACAACACGAAAACCAATGCTGTTAAACCTGCTAAAAGCATCGTCGTGGTAGCGAAACGCACTACGACAGCTGCGCGCATTGAAGTTCCAACTGCCGCCACGCCACACGCGGACAGAGCCCGTAATAGGTCCCTTAGGATCAGTTTCCGGTGTATTAGTGTAGTCAGCATACCAATCCCAGCACCATTCCAATACATTACCACTCATATCATATAAGCCAAAAACATTCGGTGCTTTTTTGCCTACTTCTTGGGTTTCAAAGTTTGCATTTCCACAGTACCATCCTATCTTATCCAAGTTTCCATCTATCGGCGTGCAATCTTCATTTGTCAGACTGCCACTATAAAAATCCGTTGTTGTGCCTGCCTTTGCCGCATATTCCCACTCTGCCTCTGTGGGCAAACGATAGCCGTTGGCATCCCAATCGCATACTATATTCGTTCCGCTCCCGCTGTAGCATTTATCCAAGCCTTCCATTTCGCTCAACTTATTACAATACTCAACGGCATCATACCAGCTCACTGTCTCAACCGGTAAGTTCTCACCCTTAAAAGAACTCGGATTTGTTCCCATGACTTCCTCGTATTGTTTCTGGGTGATTTCATACGCGCTCATCAGAAAATCTCGGCTGATGGTGACGCTACGTACCGGCTTTTCAGCCGAAAAACCACTATATGCTCCCGTATTACCCATCTGAAAAGTACCGTAAGGGATGAGTACCATACCATTTTCTGCTCCACTTTTCGCATCCGCTGTTACGCGAGCCAAGCACTGACTACTCGCTGTTCGTGGTACTCGCCAAGTATAGCTCAAACTCGTTGCACTCTCCGATAGAGTAACCCAGTTTGTTCCATTATTGGTACTGTATTCCAATTTCACCGGTGCATCAGGTCCTACGCCTTCCCACGTTATGACTGTATCACTGCCCGCCACAAATACCTCACCACCGTTGGGGTGTATGAGTTTGAGTGTCTGTATCAATGGCTTTTTGCCACGCCAGCCACCACTTGCAAAAAATGGAGTTTGACAGAGAGTATTCTCAATCTCAAATCTACAATAATTGAATCCACTATCTGCCGGTACATAGCTGACCGTAAGTTCTATACTCTGACCTTTAGTCAATGTAAAATTTTTCGGAGTGATATCAAAACCACCATTATTGCTTGTAATATTCGTGATATTAAAATCTGCATTCCTTGCTGTTACGGTTATTTTCTGCTCCGTTCTTACACCTACTTGCGGGTCGGCAAACTTTATACTTTTCGGATTAAACTCTAACTTCGCTATGGTTGATTGAGGTGATTGATACGAAGTTTTTGCCGATTGACTTTGCCATTCTAACTCCACATTCGTGTTTCCCGCCTGACACGATACATTACTCTGCCATTCTATGGTACATGGTGAGCCGCCTTGAGCAACTTGTAATATCGTTCTATACACATCTTCCGCTTCTCGTATGGTGGTTACATTCTCAAATACCTGACCGCCCGTGCCTGCGGCAATAGCTTTCAAACTTTGTGGTGCGGGCATACCAAGAGTAACAGCATAGATAACACATCCTTGATTTTGAGCTTCAGAAATTATCATTGAAGTATTTGGTTCATAATTGGGTTGACCATCACTAATAAAGACAAGTACTTTTGTATATTTTCCTGTTTTACTCACTAATAATCCACCCGCCATTGGTTTAATAAGGGCAACATCATAATCCGTACCGCCTTGTGCTCTGAGGGTATTTATGGCATTGAGTAATTTCGCCCTATTGGTTGTAAAATCCTGATTTAGATAATTACTACCATCAAAACTTGTGATAGCACATTCGCTTTTGCCAAGGGGTAATCCGTTCACCCAGGCAATGGCAGCGGCTCTGGCAAGTATTATATTTAAACCTAGCATAGAACCGCTGACATCTATAACAAGCACAGAAGAAAGAGCCTTCGGCGGCACAGATGGCGGGCAACTCACGCTTGTGATTGTTCTTTGAATACCTCCTTCGCGCAGTGATAGCTCCGATGCACTTGGGCGCACTTGATTGTCCGTCGCATCAAAAGCATAAAACTTCGCTTTCATGGCAGGAAAATTAGTTGCATCAATGTCAAAGAGATTGATACTTTGGCTGTATAGTGTCTGTGCAGACAAAAGCATACACAGTATGAGGAGTGATTTCATATTTATTCCTTTAGGGTAATTACAGAAGTGGCAGACAGTGCGCACGCTTCTTTTCAAAAATACAATATTTTGTTTTGCGAATAATTATCTCATACCATAGATTGAAATGTATATCATAATCTTTTTTGGGGAAAACCTGTCATACATTTTTTACTCACCACTACTAATGATACAATTTTCCACTGCCATTATGCAGTAATTTTTTGATAGAATACCACTTCACCGCGTGCATTAATGCAAGAAATATATGCCGTCATATTCTCAATATCCATAGATATAAATCCGCCATTCGTTGCAGCAAAAACTGTATGATCACCATAAGCGGTATCGCGTGCTCCGCCACCTGCACCTGATACTAAGCAAGTAAATGTATCCGCAGGATTTTTTATCCATTGAATATCATGGTCATGACCACACAGATATAATTGCGCACCGTATTTTTCCATTATCGGTTTAATATCGCGCAAAAGATTGTGCGAATCGCCATAATGACCATACGAACGCATGGGATGATGCCCGACGACTATTTTCCAGAGTGCTTTTGATTGTGACATTGCTTTTTCAAACCACAAAATTTGCTCATTGGCTTTTTTTTGCATTATCATTTGTGTGTCAAGCATAAAATAGTCAATGTTTGATGCAGCCGACCATGTATAATACCGTGCAGGCATATTCCATCGCGGATTTTTCTCATGATATTCAATTTGTGCATCGGGATTATTTCGATAATCATGATTACCGAGAACGGCATACCACGGCACGGCTATGGATTCATGATTGTACATCATTTCAAATTTAGTTTTCCATTGAGTATCATCGGCGGATTCCACACCGTCGGGATAAATATTATCGCCCGTACTAATGATATATGAGGGTTTATGTTTTTGTGCTTGTGTGACCATAGCTTCCGACACTCTTTTTTGAAAAATCCCACCGGCACCCCAATCACCGATAATAAAAAATCGCAATGCTTTTTTCGATATATTTTCTTGTGTAAAAGGAGGTATAGGTTTAGCATTTTTTACTGTTTTTCCACCCGAGACGAATGACCATAAATCAATAAAAGATATACTCGATAAACCCGCTACGGCAGCGAAAAGAAAATTACGTCTTTTCATACTTTATTCTCCAATATCACTGTTGGCATACATTTTTTCTATAGTCTCGCGGTATTTTTCTTCTACCACCTTACGTTTTATGCTCATTTTGGGTGTCAATTCTCCGTCCTCAACAGTCAGTAAACGCGGGAGAAGCGTAAATTTTCTGATTCGTTCATATTTAGCTAAATCTTTTTGCCAATGATCAATATCACGATGGAATAAACGAATAATTTCCGGTTTTTGCACTAATTCTTCTACCGTATTAAACCCTATTCCTTGCTTTTCGGCATAATGCATTAATTCATCACTATTGGGAGCAATGAGTGCAGTGCAATAAGGGCGATTTTCTCCTATGAGTACACATTGTTCGATTAATGCGCTGTGACAAATAAGACTTTCTATGGGCGTGGGAGCAATATTTTTTCCACCGCTCGAAACAAATAAATGTTTAATTCTATCAGTAATTTTCAAATTGCCCTTTTGTGTCCATATTCCCACATCACCTGTTTTTAACCAACCATCATCCGTCATTGTTTCTTTGGTGGCTTGCTCATCATTCCAATAACCGCGCATAATATTAGCCCCACGAGCTTGAATTTCCCCTTCTGCCGACAAGCGTATCTCGACATTAGGCAATGGTTTACCGACAGTACCGATTTCAATGGAATCAGGTCTGTTTACCGTAAGTACGGGCGACGCTTCGGTCAATCCATATCCTTCCAATATTGTCAATCCCTGCATAAGAAAAAATTCGGCTGTATCATTTTTCAAGGCAGCTCCGCCGGAAACAAATGTGCGAATTTTTCCACCCATGCGTTCACGAATTTTGGAAAACACAAGAGCATCAGCGATTTTGTATTGCATTGAATTTATCAATGATGATTTGCCTGCCATTTTATTCCGTATCCATATCGTTCCCACCTGTAATGCCCATGCAAATATTTTTTGTTTTGCGGGTTTTTCTTTTGCCATTTGATGGACTATACGTGTTTGGATTCTTTCAAATAATCGTGGCACACTTGTCATTAATGTAGGGCGCACTTCATTGATATTTGCGGCTACTTTTTCTATGGACTCGGCAAATGCTACCGTAGCACCTTTTGCTAATGGCAATAAATAACCGGCAACACGCTCATAGGAATGACATAGCGGTAAATAGGACAACATTGTATCATCAGATGTAATGGTATAACAACCGGTACAACTCATCACATTCGAAGCAATATTTCCATGGGTCAGCACCACACCTTTGGGATGACCTGTCGTGCCGCTGGTATAAATAAGTGTCATAATATCGTCGGCACGAATTGCTGCCGCTTGCTCTTGCATAAGACGACGGCGTGACTGCATATCCGCTATCTTTTCACCGAGAATCATAATATCATTCATGGATTTGACAAATGGATGATTACCTTTGGCATCATCATTCATGGTGATAATATGACGTATGTGCGATAATTCATGCTGATGGGCGAGTATTTTTCCCAATTGAAATGAATTACTGACAATAATTGCTGAAGCGGAACAATTATTAAATACATATTCGCATTGTTTTGCCGTTAAGGTCGGAAATACGGGGACATCAATCATTCCCGTGACGGCACATGCTATATCAGCAATAATCCACTCTAAACGGTTTTCGGAAATAATACCGACACGATCGCCTTTTTTTATTCCCAAATCAAGTAAACCGACAGCAAATTTTTCAACCATATCACGTACTTCGGCAAATGTTATACCATGATATGTATCATTAATCTTTCGCATATAAGCGAATTTATCTTTATTGTGTTCATAAGCCGAAACAGTATTGTAAAACAGTTCGGCAAGTGTCGAAAAGGAAGGTATGGATTGTTGCATAACAGTAGGAAAAATGGACAAAAAAAAGAAGCCCGATGTTTTTACGATCGGGCATACTATTCTTATATAATTTTCGGGGGCGTGAGGGATGTTAATTTTTCGGCAATCGCATCGGGTGATGGTGTATGAATATCAGGCAAATACGGCGAAGCATCTTCAAATAATCCGAGTGTTGTTTCTTTGTGAATATATTTCACTACTTCACGCATATCGCCCGTTTCATTGAATACACGCAATTGCCTGTCGGCACCGCTGCCCATTTCGAGAATTTGGTAAATATATTCCACTTCTTTACGTGAGCCAAGATCATCGAGCACATCATCAACAAATTCTATTAATTCTCTCACTAACTCCCGTGCGGGATATTCACGCTGCTTACCAAAATCAATTAATTTACCATCTAAGCCATAGCGTACGGCACGCCATTTATTTTCCATAATTAATGCCCGAGGATAACGACGGAAGCTCAGATTTTTTTTGTAGAGCGAATATAATTTCGCAGCTATGGCTTGGCAGAGAGCAGCAATGGCAATTGTTTCGTCCACACGCATCGGTAAATCGCAAATACGTACTTCCAATGTCGGGAAATGCGGATGAGGACGAATATCCCACCATATTTTTTTTGCATTATCAATGCAATTGGTTTTGATAAGGAAATTCACATAATTTTCATATTCTGACCAGCTTGCAAATTCATAAGGCAAATTCGTGCGCGGGAAACGGTCAAATACCTTCGAGCGATACGATTTTAATCCTGTATTTTCACCCATCCAAAACGGTGAATTGGTCGTAATTGCCAAAACATGAGGCAGAAAATAGCGCATCTCGTGCATAATCTGAATCTGTAATTCGCGGTCTTCGATGCCGATATGAATGTGCATACCGAAAATGAGAAGAGAACGGGCAAGTACCTGCATATCTTCCACAAGAATTTTGTAACGCTCATCAGGATAAATTTCCTGATCTTGCCACCGTGCAAAAGGGTGAGTGCTCGCTGCGCCGAACGTTAAATTATTCGTGCGTGCCAGATGCCAAATGATGGAACGTAACTTCGTCAGCTCAAAACGGGCTTCTCGTGCATTCTTGCATACTCCCGTCCCGATTTCTAACATGGAACCGTGCATTTCGGGTTTCACATGCTCATGAAGAAGCATTCGACCTTTTGAGATAAGTTCAATGTTGATATGTGAGCGCAAATCAAAAGTTTGAGGGTCAAGAATCATGTATTCTTCCTCAATACCTAATGTAAAGGCTGGCGGTTTATCTCTGTCGAATGAGGGCGAACCGCTAATTGTTTGTGTGTCCATACTCTACAGTTTTCCTATTGTGTTATTGATGTCCGTTAATTATAGATAGCAAAATACAGGTTTTCTGCCAAATGGTAAGAATGTGCAAGCGGCGATTTACTTTTTTTCATGACAATTTGCATTGCCTAAGGCAATGATATTGTACCGACACATAAACGTTCGAAGAATGATTAAAATTACTAAATATCTATTTTTCAAATAATTGATTCCATGATTTTTGTTCCATCCGTAGAGTTGTTCCCATTTGCTGCGACGTTACGACAATAGCGGTGTTATTGGTATTGTCATGGCACTTTCGCCACTTTTTTATTCACTTACTTACAAGGTAGTTCACCAATGAAAACACTACTTTCTCGGCTTGCCACAGCAAGCGCAGCTTTTGCAGTTCTTTTTCTTATCAGTTGCCAAGATCTTCCGATTGATCCATGGGATCCCGGAGATGGAGGCGGACATGGCGGCGGTCGCGACACAACTTGGGACGGCGACTGCGATACAAATTGGGATTGGGATGATGATCGCGATAATGTGGGCGATACCATCATTGATGGCGACACCGTCATTATCTGGAAGCGCAATTAAATACAATTGTCTGACAGTATAGTATAAACACCTATCACCACATTCACACACAAACGACCCGGATAGCACCACAGTCCGGGTTTTTTTTATACCCTTAGAAATACTCAAAAGGATAAACACAAAGCGAATCATCTCTCTTTATCATAGCATTCATCACCATGAAGAAATAATGATGGGATATGCGGATAGAAAGCGAATGAGAATGAATAGACAAATTGTCTGATTATACTAAGCTCTTTACCATGCCAAGACGGTCGTATAATACAGGGAAAAAATGTATAATAGCTGCCTAAAATTTATCTTCCTCTTGATAAAACAAAAAATTAAATGAAGTCATAGAGCCATAGCATTTCGTAATATAGCCCTGCAATTTTACTTTTTCTCCTTCGGACAATATCGTATGCGCATTGATTTGTTGTTCGAGCACCCTCAAATTATCGCGCATCATCACAATTTTATGCATCAGTTTATCTAAGGGGATTTCATGATCCTTGAGCGATGTATCTTTAGGCACAACAAAAACGCTTGCTCCTTCCCATTTAGGGGCTAACTCTGCCGAATGTTCGCTATTCATTTCATGGACAATTGCTTTAGCCAATGCCCTTATTTCATGTTTTTCCATAAATTTCTTCCTATATTTACCAAGTTACAATGTGCAATAATTGCAAAATTATTCAAAGAAAGCGGTTTACAATGCAACAAGAAACACCACAAACCATTGATACAGTTCTTACACGGATGTTCGCATTACATCGGCACGGCATCAAACCCGGCTTAGAGCGCATAGAAGAACTTATGCAACAATTGGGCAGACCACATAAAAAATTTCCGAGTATTCATGTTGCCGGAACGAATGGCAAAGGCAGCGTTTGTTCTATCCTTGCAGCCATACTCAGCGCAGCAGGTTATCGCGTCGGTTTATATACTTCCCCGCATGTTCGACACTTTCGTGAACGTATTCGTATCAATGGTGTGCCCATCACCGATGAAGAGATTATTGATCTTGCTGCGCCAATGATTGCAAGTGCGGAAAAAACCAAAACTACATTTTTTGAAATTACTACTGCTATGGCATTTCAGTACTTTGCGCAAAAAAAAGTAGATATTGCCATCATTGAAACAGGCATGGGAGGACGCTTAGATGCCACAAATGTGCTTCACCCTTTGGTTTCTGTGATTACTTCCATTGATTATGACCACACCGATTTTTTGGGAACAAGTTTAACATCTATCTCTGAAGAAAAAGCAGGCATCATCAAATATAAAGTGCCCGCCGTCATAGGTGAGCCGCGCCAAAAATTGCGCCCCGTTTTTGAAAGAAAAGCCGCAGCAGCCGACACCATTGCCTATTTCCCTGACGATGATTGGACAGCCAAAAGCACCGAATATCGCAACGACATGACAATGTCCGTTCATGTGACAGCACCTATGGGTGAACTCAAAGATTTGCGATCTGCACTCATCGGCGAACATCAAAGCCGCAATATATTGACAGCACTTTATACCCTACGACTTATTATCAAAGAATTGCCCGTATCGGAAAAAGCAGTACGCGAAGGTCTTATCAATATCCATGCACTCACCGGCTTAACAGGACGTGTGCAATTATTGCAAGAAAATCCACGCTTAGTGCTCGATGTGGGGCATAATTCTTCCGGCATGACCGCCTTGCGTCTTACTTTAGAGCGATGTTTCGGTAAAGAACCGACATGGAATCTGGTATTTGCCGCAATGTCAGATAAAAAAGCTATAGAAATGCTCAATAATATTCGCCCGATTTGTAAAAGTGTCTTTTTATGCGTTCCTAAAGTGGAAAGAGCTTTGCCACTTTCTTTATTGCATGAAGCAGCCCAATCTGTGGGATTTACCGATATTCATGATTGTACATCCGTTGCCGAAGCTGTGCAAAAAGCTCGCAACACACATGAGCCATGTATTATTGCCGGATCATTTTATTTAGCCGATGAGGCATTGTCGTATTTACAATCACAATAAATGAAAAAAATACTTTTTATTTGCATAGGAAATTCTTGTCGCAGCCAAATAGCGGAAGCATTATGCCGTGCACTCTATCCTTTGCAATGGCAACCCTTCAGCGCAGGTATTGCACCCGAACCGATACGAAAAGAAACAATTATTACTTTGCAACAGAATTACAATGCAGACACATCAATACTCTATTCGAAATCTATCGAAACATTTGCTCATCACAACTTTGACACCGTCATAACATTATGCAATTATGCCCGTGAACATTTGCCATATATTCCCCAAGCCACACACCATATTCATTATCATATACCCGATCCGGCAATCGCACTCAATAATATTCAAACAATATATGCCGAAACAGCAAAAAGCATAGAAATACTTCTCTCAGAAATATCTACTATGCACAGTGAGTGAAGAAAGTTAATAATTCTCGAACCGATAAACAATGAAAGATTTGAATATGTATTTTCCTGATTTTTTAGAAAAATGCATAATCAGATTTTCTGACACCATGAGCGGGAATCACTTTCGCTGTCAAGCTCTTTGCCGATGAATCCTTGCCGAGGGGAAATAACGTTATCAATCAAAGTAAAACTCCTTGCCTTTGTGGGTGGCTTGTGAATAAACATCTTGCACACATAAAAGCAATACCGCAGACAAAAGTAGAAGAAATGCAAACATCTTTACTCATTTCTCTCATCTAAAATTAGTTGTATTTTTTTTCTTTTGAACTCTTGCAATAAATCCGCACTAAGGTTTAGATGAGGTGTGTCTTGAAGATTAATATACGATAAACTATTCAATCCGGACAAACACACTGGTATAGTTTTGATTGGTAGGTTACGTAAACTTAACCTATATAATTTATCAAATTCACATAAAAAATCTGGTACCTTTGAAAGACCTACTCCTTCTAAAGTTAATCCATTAAGATATTTCAACCTAGTTATAGAAGAAGGCAGTGAATCCATTATTGTATATTCTATTAGCAAATCCTCAAGGTTGGGGAAGATATCCAGATTATGTAATACCGAATCTAAAACATTTTTATGATTAGATAAAAGAAGTAAACCTTTCAATGAAGGTAGAGCCAAGTTACCCAATATTACATGTTGAATATTTTTCAAAGCAATGGATTTTAATTCTTGAATTTTTTGAATTTCTTCTGGTAAGATTATACTATCAGCATCTTCAATTGAAAGATCTTCAAATTCTAATCTACCAAAATCAGATGGTAATTTATTGTCTTTAGGCAACCGAAAAGTAATACCACTAAATTTTTTTTGATTCGACAATGAAGCTAAAGATTTCACAGCACATTGAACAAAATAAAGAGATGAAATTTCAGTACCCAGAATTCCTGAATGAAAGAGTGCTTGCAAAAATGTATCATTACATTTATAAAACATCACACAAAAATAATTTAAATTACTTTTTAGCCCTGCACTATTCATTGATGCTTTTATTTGAGTGATAAGTGTATCAATATTATTATATTTATTGTCATCAAATCCTTGAAATAAAACATATAAACCACGTAAGGACTTATGATTTTCGGGATAATATCGAGATGGTATTTTCCATTCAAGTCCATCCTTAGAATACTTCACCTGTATAGTATAATCTAAGAATCGAGAAAAATGTTTTTGTATCTCTAAGGAGTCTTGACTACACAAGACTCCATTAGAAAATAGCAACAAGAATATATATAATATACTTTTCATTACAAATTATTATTTTTTAAAATACACTTAAACGTACAGTCGAAATAATAAGTTTATCATTATTCGAATAGAAGGTCACTCCCTTGTTGTTTATGATGATACATTGCCATAAACCTACCCGTAATATAATCATATTTTCTGACACCATGATCAGCAAGATCACTTTCGCTGTCAAGCTCTTTGCCGATGAATCCCTGACGAGGGGAAATAGCGTTATCAATCAAAGTAGGCACATATAGGATAAGTAAGATAATTTCTACATTTATTGTCGCAGCAGAAGCGTAGCATCAACGGTATCAATAAGTATCATGTCTATCTTTTAATCTGCATAATCATGTGCGGGCAAAAATGGACTTACCCCATAAAAAAAGGCGAAGAAATCTCTCTCCGCCTTTTCTTAATTTGGTGCATTGTCGCCCTTATTTCATCATTGGAATATGAATATCCGATTGCCGAGCATTGTCTTGTGCCCTTTCATATCCCGCATCGGCATGGCGAATAATTCCCATAAACGGGTCGTATGTGAGCACTCTTTGCAAACGCGCATCGGCTTCGGCTGTACCATCCGCAACGACTACCATACCTGCATGAAGAGAATAGCCCATACCGACACCGCCGCCATGATGCAATGATACCCATGTGGCTCCACCAACGGCATTGAGTGCAAAATTGAGATATACCCAATCTGCTACTGCATCTGATGTATCTTTCATGGCTTCCGTCTCACGATTGGGCGAAGCCACCGAACCGCAATCAAGGTGATCACGACCAATAACAATAGGAGCAGAAACTTTACCTTCACGCACTAATTGATTGAATAAAGCACCGGCTTTGGCACGATCGCCATAGCCAAGCCAGCAGATACGCGCAGGCAAGCCCTGATAACGCAATGAATTGGATGCCTTGTTTATCCAACGATGCAATGCTTCGTCTTCAGGAAAGAGCTCCATGATTGCCTTATCGGTGACGGCAATATCTTCAGGATCACCGGAAAGTGCTACCCAACGGAAGGGACCTTTGCCATCACAAAAGAGCGGACGTATATATGCAGGCACAAAACCCGGATAATCGAAAGCATTTTCCACCCCATGCTCTTTTGCCATACCACGTAAATTATTGCCATAATCGAAGGTGACAGCTCCTTTATTTTGCATTTCAATCATGGCTCGCACATGAATACACATAGAATCGAAGACATGTGCCATATATTCCTCTCGATTGCTTTCGCGTAAATTATCTGCTTGCTCTTTTGTTAATCCAATGGGATAATATCCCCAGAGAGGATCATGCGCCGATGTCTGATCGGTGAGAACATCCGGTATAATATTGCGAGCAATCATTTCGGGCAATATTTCGGCAATATTACCAAGTAAACCAATGGAAACAGGCTTTTGACTTTGGCGATGTTGCTCCACGATTGCCATTGCTTCATCAAGGGTATATGCTTTGACATCGCAGTAACGATCATGAATACGTTTATCAATACGTGCTTCATCAATTTCTATACATAAAGCAATTGCACCGCAGAATGTTGCAGCCAGAGGTTGCGCTCCGCCCATACCGCCAAGCCCTGCCGTCACCACCAAACGTCCTGCTAATGTTCCGCCAAAATGTTGGCGTGCGCATTCGGCAAAAGTCTCATACGTTCCTTGCAAAATACCTTGAGTGCCTATATAAATCCATGACCCCGCAGTCATTTGACCATACATCATTAATCCCAGAGCATCCAGACGGTGAAATTCATCCCAAGTAGCCCATTTGCCGACCAAATTAGAATTAGCAATAATCACGCGCGGTGCATCCGTATGTGTTTTCACCACGCCAACGGGCTTACCGGATTGTACAAGCAAAGTCTCATCCGGCTCAAGGTTGCGGAGTGATTCCAAAATAGCATCAAAACATTCCCAATTACGAGCCGCTTTCCCCAAACCGCCATAAACAATAAGGTCTTCGGGTTTTTCTGCATTTTCGGGATCAAGATTATTTTGTATCATACGATACGCCGCTTCTATTTGCCAGTTTTTACATGTTAACTGACTGCCTCTGGGCGATGTGATAATTCGTGTCATATATTTTATAAGAAGATTTTAATAATGCCCTTAATAATAACAAACCCCATTAAACCAAACAGAATAAACATACCTATTTGCTGAATAATGGTTTTTGCTTTTAGGCTTAATTCACGGCGCAATATTGCTTCTATGCAGACAACCACCAAATGTCCGCCATCCAATGCGGGAATAGGTAAAAGATTAATAATGCCTAAGTTCACGCTGATCAGTGCCGTAAAAATTAAAAAAGCATCCCATCCGCTGTCGGAAGCACGTTTTGCCATAGTAGCAATTTCGATAGGACCTCCCACATTTTCGGAAGCACTCATAGCACCGGAAGCAATATTACCGACAAAATCGCCCATTGTTTTGACTGCTCCCCACGTTTCATTTAAGCCAACCATCAATGCTTCGCCAATGCCATAAGAGCGATGCACAGTTGCTCCGGTATAGACCTCACCGATTTGTACGCCTATCCGCCCCTCATTTGTAGGAGTAATCATGGTATCAATAATGGTGTTTTTATGTTTATAACGAATCGAAATTCTTTTTTCCTTATGAGCTGCCACCATCCTTTGCATTTGCTCTATTGCTACCATAGGCACATTTTTAATGGAAAGAATTGTATCACCACCTTTGATACCTGCTTTTTCTGCCGGGCTATAACTTTCGATATCACCAATGATAACGGAGCTGTTTTCTTTATATAATCCAAACGGTTGTTTACCGCTGACAATAGCGAGCAAATCATTACCACGCAATGTGATGACTGCTGTTCCGCCAATTAAACCATCGCGTGAAACTTCTACTTGTTTATCGCTGCCCAAATCAATAAGGGTCACATTACGATAAAATTCATCCCAATTTTCAACCTTCACACCATTGACGCTGCGAATTCTATCACCTTTCATAAATCCGGCTTGCTTTGCGATAGTGCCATGAGCAACATGGGCAACCGTTGTTGTGGCAGTATAATCTTTACCGACGAAAAAAGCATGACCTGTATAAATTGCAATTGCAAGAATAAAATTCATAATGACACCCGCCGAGAGAACGAATGCTTTTTGGGCAGCATTTTTTGAGCGAAATTCCCATGGTTCGGGCTTCGTGGCCATCTGATCGGTGTCCATGCTTTCATCAATCATACCGCGAATTTTCACATATCCGCCAATCGGTAAAAGACAAAGCCGATAATCGGTATGTCCGCCGCCATCCCAATCTTCGGGTAAATTTCCCCAAGTGAATCCGGTAATTTTATTCCATCCGAACAGTCGTCTGCCCATCCCTATAGCAAAAACATCGGCACGCATTCCTGTCATGCGCGCAGCAATAAAATGCCCAAATTCATGGACACCAACGATAATGACGATGAGTTTAATAAATTGCCAGATTGTATCAATAGTTCCGAGTTCCATAAAATAGTATCTCTCAATAAAATGTGTTTGTTTTTACTGCATTTGCAGGAAATTGTTGTAAGTGCATTGCATTGCCGTCAAATAGCCCATAGGTTGCAGGCATACTGAGCCAATGCCCTAAATTGACGTAATATCCCGTACCACATTGCCGCATTTGCGCCAAATGTCTGTGCCCCATGACTACATAGTCAAACCCTTCGGTAATTTTCTTTTCGGCAAAATCCAAAAGCCCGTCACGAGTGCCATATTCCTTACGGTCGGTATAAGAACGGCTGCTTTTGGAAGTGTTGGAAGCCAGCCCAATGCCAATATCGGGATGGAGTACACCATAGAGTGTTTGTGCAAAACGATTACGTAAAATGGCACGCAATATCAAATATCCCGTGTCATTATATGCTTTGCCGTCGCCATGAGCAATATAAAAAGATTTACCGTGAAGTGTTGTTGTAATGTCATCGGTATGGATGGGAATATCAAGTTCATCACGAAAAAAAGAATGATGCCCAAAATCATGATTTCCCATAAGATATTCGATGGCTATGCCGTCGCGACGTAAATTATACAGAGCGGTGATAGTACGAAAAAAATACTTCGGCACCACAGTTTTATATTCAAACCAATAGTCAAATAAATCACCGACAATATACAGACGCTCGCAATCATGACGTATCATGGCAAGAAAATCAAGTAAAATATCTTCTCTGTGACGATATTCTTCACGGGTGCCTAAGCCAAGATGTACATCCGAAAAAAAATAAATCATACTATCAGATAAACATTATCGAATGTGTAAATGAGATTAGAAAACACCATAAGGTCGGGCAATAGTTTCCAATCCTAATTTTTTGGAAAAGGTCGCCGCCGCCGCATCAGCTTTTTCTTTGGAATCATAACGTCCGGTACGAACGATATACCATTTTTTGCCTGATTTTCCGGTTATGGTCACAATAAACATTGTCACCCCTTTTTTCTTCCAATCCTGCACTAATTTTTCGGCACCATCAAGTTTAGAAACAGCCGCCACCTGTATTTCCCATGTATCTCGTAATTTTGATGCAGGCAATGCCGCTGTAGAATCTTTGGCAACCGAAGTAGAATTCATACGAAAATTGACAACTTTTTTCACGGAGTCAGGCAAAGATTGCTGCATTGTTTGTGCAGTCATTTGCTGTTGCTGTGATGGTTGGGCAATAGCTTCTGTTTGCTGCTGTTGCGATGCTTGAGCCGTTGTTGCTGATTGTTGTTCATCAGTAGATTGTGATTCTAAAGAGATAAATGTCCGTGCGGGCACGGAAGGTTCCGTTTCCCCGACAACCGATGATGGACGCTCTTCAATTTTGGCACGCTCCGCCGCAACTTCTCCCATTTGCTGCTTGGCATAATCGTAGCCGATATAGATACCAACCCCACAAAAAAGAAAGCATAAAAGCCCATAGCCGACCATCAAAACAATGACACCGGCGCGGCTAAAACTGAAGTTATACCGTTTTTCTCCTTCAATAACGTCTGACATAATAAGGAAATGCGTGATTATACAAAGATGACAAAAATAACACGAACTGATGACGTACCATCACATTGAGCGAATAAATGCATCAATTTGACCGTAATGAGAAGAGCAAAAACACCGTTAAAGCCGCACCGGAAACGAAGATTATCGGCTCAGCTATTTCATGCCAGAATGATGGAGGCATGGCAGGCACAGGTGCTTGCGTAAAAGGAAGTGCGCTGTTTTCAATCATTCCTACGGAAGAACGCGCTATGGTGTCACGCATGATCAAAGTAAAGGGTTGCAATGCTCTTATGTCTGATTCTCTGTTGCGTATATTTCCACTGCCCATCAGACGTGCTTCTCGAATTAATGAATCAGAACTTGATTGCGTCGCAGTGTATGTAATGCCATAATCCAAAAGCGACAAGGAACAAATTATCCGCGCTTTTTCATTGAAAACGACAGCATGGGCAAGAGAAGTAAACATTTTATCAGTAATGAGATACGATGCTTCATGAGAAGTTATTTGCAATGCCAATGAATCGGGCTTCCACTGCTGAACATCGGGCACTATGCTTGCTACGGCTCTCTGTGCTAATGAATCCATAAGCAGAATATTCTTCTGCTGCGAGTAACATGGTACGATGAAGACACAACATAAAAACCCTGTCAATATCAATGCTCTTTTCATCAATTTCATATTATGGGCAATCAAGCAGTCAAAGATTTTTTGATACGTATGAACTCTGCAATCATCTCTTTTTCATTATCGAAACCGGCAGGTCGCACCCTAAAAGGGCGGCGGCGCACATCCGTTGAAATACTGACAATTTTATACACCCCGTTTTCATCACGCCGTTCACGCGCCAAACGAATTCTTTTTATCTGGTTTAGCTGTATTGTTTTTTCTCGGTGACGGCTCCGAAATGTTATGCTGTCGGCATCAATGATAATCGAACGTCGCATATATAATGCAAAAAGCAATCCCAAACCTGATATAATCACGAAAGCAAAGAGTAAGAGCACAAGCGGGTCATCAACAGACATGGACAACTCACCTTGTTGTACCGTTCCCTTAAGTATAGCATATACAACAAGCGCCATAGCATAAATGGCTATGGATTGCCAATAATAGTTCAATCGCTGCATAAAAATTTTGCCATTGCTCTGATGAGTGTTCATAGTGTCATTATTGGACTAATGAAAGAAATTGTTGTGCTGCTTTTTGTGAAGCATCCGGTTTTGCCATAGCGTGTGCTGCACGCGACATTGCGCCAAGACGTTCGGTATTATGCAGCAAAGAGAACAGTATTTCCGTAAATTTTTCACGAATATAGCTATCTTCTACCATCAAAGCCGCACCATGTTCTTCCAACACACGTGCATTGTGCCATTGCTCATTATTCGCCGCCGTTGGTAATGGTACTAAAACAGAAGGTTTACCTACATTCATCAACTCGGATACAGTCCCCCCGCCGGCACGAGAAACCACCAAGTCGGCTGCCGCATACATTGTTGCCATATCCTCAATAAATTCATAGAGGTGAATATGTGGCGGTACAATGGAAGGTGGGGTAAAATTTCGCCCTGTTTGCCAGATAACTTGCACCCTACTCGGCAAAGTTTCGTCCATAAAACGAAGCATAGCTTGATTCAGTGAGCGCGCACCGAGCGAACCGCCAAACACAAAAACAGTTGGTATTGATTCATCTAAGCCCAAAGCACGGCGAGCTGCTGATTGCTGCGGTAATGATATATTCATCGTATGCCTGACAGGATTACCGAAAGGATACATTCTTGTGTGATAGTCTTCGCTAAAGTGGCGACGTGTTTCCTCAAAAGCAAGAATAATGGCATCGGCTTTTTGTGCCAATAAACGATTAGTTTTTCCGGGCACCACATTCGGTTCAAGCAGCATCATAGGAATCTTTAATTGATGGGCAGCCATACCCGCAGGATAGCTGATATATGTTCCCCCGCATAGGACGCCTGCAACATTATGCTCACGCATCAGACGCCGACATTCCAGCAAAGAACCCACAATACGAAAAGGTAACATATATGAATCCAAGGAACGAAGCCCTTTATAGCCGGTCACGCTAATCGGGTAAAAATCATAGCCGAGTTGAGGAATAATCTTAGCTTCAATGCGATGCGGATTGCCAACCCAAAGTACATGCAATGAAGGCACAAGTGCTTGTAATTCTTCGATAACTGCCACCGCGGGAAAAAGATCTCCACCGGTGCCGCCGGCTGCTGCAAGTATGGTGAGAGAATGCGACATTTTCCTCAATAAAGTGATGTTAAAAAAGATTTATAGCAGTGTATCTGCCTCGACCCGAGCAAAATTACCTAAAGTTTGATTATTTTGGCTGTCAATAAATGAAAAAGGAAGTACAGAATGATGATATTTGCCCTCTGTTTGATAATGGGTATCATTGGTGCAATAGATGCTTTGGGACAAACGGCAACGGTAAGAACACGATTGCAAGATGTTGCCCTTGGTAAACTTCAAGATGTGAAAAGAGATGTGCCGGACTTACTGGCGGAGTATCCGAATGATCCGGGTGTGCACTTTTTGCATGCTGTCGTGCTTGACGATGCGGATAAAGCCGTGCCTATTTACACGCGCATTGTGAATGAGCATGGAACAAGCGAATGGGCTGATGACGCTCAATGGCGCATTGTGCAGTATTATGCCCTTAAACGTGATACAAGCCGTGCACGCAGAGAACTCTACAGATACCGAACCAATTACCCACAGTCCGAGTTCTTACTTGCAGCTATGGAAACCGTGCGTGCAACCGTCGGACTCGGCACACAGCAACAAATATCCAACGCTGCGGATTCCAAGCCGCAAGCGGCACTGAAATCGCAACAATCGGCTGTCGCCACACAAAAACCTCAGACCACAAATACCAATAAAACTGCACCGCAATCCTTAAAACCCGATACATATCCTGCGGAAGAGTCGCCCAAAAAGACTGAAGAACCGCCCAAAAAGGTGGAAGAACCAATAAAACCCGTAAAATACAGTTTGCAAGTAGGCAGCTATGCAACAAGAGAAACGGCGGAAGAAATGGTGGAAGAATTTAGAAAAAAACGATTAAGAGCGGCTCTCTTACAAAAAAATGTCGGTAATGAAAAAGTCTTTGCTGTGATTATCGGTGAGTATCCCAATCGTGAATCCGCCGAAAGAGCAAAAGAAATTGTGCAACGTCAATGCGAATGTGAACCATTTGTCGTTGAAAAATAAAGCTAAAGACAGCCGTCATACTCCTATAATCCAATCAAAGTTATAGATTATGGTATTATGCGTTCATTGGAACTTATTCATTCTTGACTCACAACACTATGCGATTGCTTCTTTTCATACTTTTTTTCTGTGTGCATACCTTTTCACTGACGGCACAGAATGCCGACAGCACGGACAGTCCCAATACTAAATCAGTATTGTTTAAATCTGCCGTTAAACCTATTGAGTCCATAACTAAAGAAGCGATCGCCGATACAATCACGGCAACCACGATGGAAAAAATTGAGGATTATACGGGTACACCGCGAAATTCAGCGTTTTCGCCCGGGCAAGACAGCAATTATTTCAGATTAAAATCTTTGGGTATTCCTCCGGCGACACTTGCGCAACTCCATGCAAAATTGTTTGCTGCACAATGGAGAGCAATGTTAGAAAGAAGATTAAAACCCACATGGGATATTGTTGCCGAAAACCTAGACATTCCTTCCGAATATTATTTACCCTCGGGACGCGAACAAGTGCAACGTGAATTTGCCATTATGCAATCGCAATCACGCCCGCAAGGATTACCACAAACACCAAACACAGGTTTACAAATTCCATTTGGTGTTATTGGAGACTTTTTTGGTTTAACAGAGGATTTTTCGCCTGTTCTTAAATATTCAATAGATTATACCACACCCGTTGAAATTGTGATTTTCTCTTCGAATGCAAAATTGGTTGCGATTGTCTTTAAGGGAGTACAACAACCCGGAACATACAAGTTTACATGGAATGGACGCGATGAACGCGGCAGAAGAATGACTCAAGGTGATTATGTTGCCGAAATTCGCATTGGTCAAGAAAAAATTATACGCAAAAGAATTATGTTATAGTCCATTTATCCCCCGAATATATAAAAGCATGGCATTACAGCGACCCACTCAATTATCATCCGTAGAAGAATCAAAAAATAAAAAAATAGGATTCAAAGAGCGGTTTATAGCACTCAAAAATCTACCCAAATTATTTTCTTTAGTCTGGGAAATAAACCCGGCGATGGTGATAAGTACTTTGATATTACGTTTATTACGTGCCTGCATTCCAGTACTATTTATGTATGTCGGTAAATTAATTATTGATGAAATAATCGGGATAGTCAATAATCAGCAAACAATAGCCACTTCGCTTTTATGGTATTATATTGCCCTTGAAGCCGGTATCAGCATTATCGGTGAAATTATCGGACGCGGTATTTCTCTTCTTGATGCTTTATTGGGCGATAAATTTGCTAATGTAACATCGGTAAAACTGATGAACCATGCAGCAACATTAGATTTAGAGCAATTCGAGGATTCCACCATTTATGATAAATTGGAACGCGCCCGTCAGCAAACATTAAGTCGCATGGAGCTGGTTTCCCAAACCTTTACGCAAGCGCAAGACATCATTACATTAGCAATGCTTGCAGCCGCACTTATGGTTTTCAATCCATGGCTTATTGTTATTTTAGCAGCAGCTTTATTACCCTCATTTATCGGTGAATCTCATTTCAATGCACAAAGTTATTCGCTCCTCTACAGTTGGACTCCTGAACGACGCTTACTGGATTATTTACGCTTTACCGGTGCGAGTAATGAAACGGCAAAAGAAGTAAAAGTTTTTGGTTTATCAGAATTTTTAACTGATGAATATCGAGTTCGCGCCGAAGAATTTTATGAAAAAAACAAACGATTATCATTGCGGCGGGCAAGCTGGGGAACTCTTACCAACACAATAGGGATGGCAGGATATTACGGTGCATATATTTTACTTGTGTGGCAAACAATTTCCGGATCATTAACGATTGGTGATTTAACATTTCTTGCAGGGTCATTTTCTCGTATGCGCGGATTGATGGAAACAATTTTCGGGCGATTTTCTTCCATAGCGCAAAGTGCATTATATCTGCAAGATCTTTTCGATTTTTTTGCTTTACAACCGCATATTATATCTCCTGTGAAAGCGGCACCGTTTCCTCGTCCTATCGCACAAGGATTCGTCTTTGAAAATGTCGGTTTTCGATATCATAATTCTGAAAAGTGGGCTTTACGTAATATTTCTTTTACATTAAAACCGGGTGAGAAATTGGCACTGGTCGGTGAAAATGGAGCAGGAAAAACCACATTAGTAAAATTGTTATCACGGTTATATGACCCGACCGAAGGAAGAATACTTTTAGACGGCGTTGATTTACGAGAATATAATACGGAGCAATTGCGTAAAGAAATCGGCGTTATTTTCCAAGACTTTGTCAAATTTCAACTTACGGCTTCCGATAATATTGCTGTGGGTAATATTGATCATCGTTATGATGAGCCGAGAATTGAATATGCAGCTCAGAAAAGTTTAGCCGATTCGGTCATCAAAAAATTGCCCGAATTATACAATCAAACTCTTGGCAAACGATTTGCCAAAGGCATAGACTTATCCGGAGGTGAGTGGCAAAAAATTGCGCTTGCCCGTGCATATATGCGTGATGCCCAAGTGCGTATTCTCGATGAGCCGACAGCCGCACTCGATGCCAGAGCCGAGCATGATGTCTTTGAACGATTTACCGGATTAATGGACGGTAAAACCGTTGTGCTTATCTCCCACCGTTTTTCCACAGTACGTATGGCAGACAGAATATTGGTTCTCGAAAATGGTATGATGAAAGAATTAGGCAGCCACGAAGAATTACTGGAACAAGGCGGACATTATGCAGAGTTATTTTCTTTGCAAGCCGCAGGATATAAATAAAGAATATTTCATTGTTGAATAATAATAAGTCATATAATTAGTAGTGTTATAATGCAAAAAAGTAAAATTATCCTTATTATTACATTGTTTCTTCTGGGCAAATATCTCCATGCACAGCCATATATTCCCGGGCAAACATATTGGGGAACGCGTCAGTATATTGAATATCAGCCGGGTAATCTACCATTGATTATATCTGTGCCTCATGGCGGATATGAACAACCATCGGATATCCGCGACCGTCAATGTGAAGGCTGTGCTTATGTGCAAGACGCATTTACACAAGAGTTAGCACGCACTATCCGTGAAATTTTTGTAAAAGAAACGGGGTGCTATCCATATATGATATATAATCGTATTCATAGAAAAAAACTTGATATGAATCGTGATATTATTATGGCAACAGACAGTAATTCTTCGCTTGATGTTTATTGGCATGAATATCATAATTTTATTGATTCTGCAAAAAAACACATCACATTACATTTTGGTAAAGGATTATTTATTGATCTTCATGGGCATGGTCATACAAAACAAAGAATCGAATATGGGTATTTACTGTATGATAGTCAATTGCGTGAAAGTGATTCTTTGATGAATACCGCTGCAAGAATACGTGTAAGTTCGATTGAATCTCTTGCCGGAAATAATGCTATGAATACAACACATGCCGAACTAATAAGAGGAAACGAAGCATTGGGGACGCAATTTGCAGAAAGAGGATATCCCGGAGTGCCAAGTAAACAAGACCCTTTCCCCTTAATTGGTGACCCTTATTTTAATGGTGGATATAATACATATTACCACGGTTCATCCCCGGGTGGTACCATAGACGCAATTCAAATGGAATTATATTCTGATATTCGTTTCGACAGCGTGAAGCGCACTCAATTTGCACGCAATTTTGTTGCTGTAGCATTGCAATTTCTGGATCGTCATTATTTTCCCGGTTTTTCAGGAGCGCCATGCAGTATCACCGGTATATATGACAATGCTATCTCCATGCAATCATTCCGCATAGTACCAAACCCTACATCTACCTTGTGTACTGTTTATTATACTTCATTTATGCATACAGAACTTACTTCATTGACAGTCTATAATATTTTTGGACAACCAGTTTTTCATGAAACTGATATATACAATGGGTATTCGTTTCCTGTACATACATTACCGACAGGGATGTATTCTGTTGTTTTACATAGCCATAATAAAACGCCAATCATAACAACATCTTTGATTGTTCACTAATTATAATTTTTGATAAAACAAAAAAATCTAAAAACTACAATTTTTAGAGCAATTTATACATAATGTTTTTCATGGTGGATGTAGAGTAAAATATAAAAATGTAGTATGAAAATACACCCTATTATTTTCCCCTTTATCAGTGACAATGAACTTCGATATTTGCCCATCATTATTACGACTTCTGAAGCAATGAGAGCATGATGTTCCGTAAAACTTTACGAGTACATTTCTATAGATTATTTTCTATGCCTTATTTTTGTATGATGATTGGTGTGGTCAACAATGATTTTTTTTGACCAATTTTTACATAATACACCCCATTTGCTAAATTTTCATTCTCAATAAGGCAATCAACGACTCCCTGCTCTCTTACGACATAATTCACAGGGCTGATATCTTCACCGAATTGATTAATTAGAGATATTGATTCTATATTTTCAGTATCAATATTCACGGAAAATGTGTTACCGACAGGATGAGGGAAAAGCTTATAATCATTGGGTTTATCATCAAAAAAAGCTACTTTTGTTGTTGGCGTTTTCATCAATAAAAGGTCTTTTTGTCCTTTATTGGGCATATATCTGTCACAAATGTACAAATCGCGCAAGCCGTCGCCATTGAAATCAGCAGCAATAATCCCCAAAGCATCACGCACATAATATTCTTCAAACACATCTAAAGTGTTATCAGTAAAATTTCCATTGCCATCATTAAAATAACATTTTATATGAGCACCAAAGACATTAGCAAGAAGTAAATCCATATCGTTATCGCGGTCCACATCTTCAAAAATCGCATCTATTGTATGATCTTCATCAGCAGGTAATTGTGCTTCCGTTTTATCAGTAAATATTCCGTTACCATTATTGATGAGCAATCTGTTTTGTCGATCTTTTCCGGGTGAAAATCCAACATTTGCCAAAAATATGTCCATGTCTTTATCGCCATCAATATCTGCAACGCTGACTTTTCTTGTTTCGCTGTTCATGTCCTTCGGTAAATGTGTTTCTGTGACCTTCGTAAAATAGCCTTGTTCATTACCAATATACAATTCATTGCCATCTTCATTTCCTTCAAACAAATCAAGAATTCCATCGCCGTTTATGTCAACAAAAGCAAGGTCTTGTGTTGTTTTTTCATCAGAGGGCAAACGATTGTTTTCTATAGTAAAATTTCCTTTTCCATCATTGATAAGAACAGTATTTTTTCCCTTATTGCCTAAAATAATATCAGGGAATCCATCACGATTAATATCTGCTGCTGCTACAGCATTTGCTTCACTGTCAGGTAATATAAAAGGGGCATTTGTAAAGCCGCCTTTTCCATCTCCCAGATAATATTCATGCACTTTTGTTTTTCCCATGACAATATCGTCTTCACTACAAAAAACCAAATCAACAAATCCATCTCCATTAAAGTCAGCATAGGCAATATCCTCACTGTCACGGATAATTTGTGGTAACTTCCCTGCTGTTCCATTCTTAAAATTTCCTTTGCCGTCATTAATAAGAATAGTATTTGCTTGAAATTCATTGGCTAAAACGATATCAAGATCCTTGTCGCCGTCCACATCAACGGCAACGACATCCATACTTTGCCCTTTCGCTCCATTATTAGGTACATTTGCACTGGCATCGGTAAAAATTTGACCATACGCAGTACTCGAATAACATAAGCATAATGTAATAATGATTGTTTTCATATTCTACAACATTTTTTGTTTATAATAAATTTCTCTTTTTTTTTTATTGGGTGGGCTTGAAACGCTCATCACTATAGAATGTTACATCTCTCCTCAGTATTAAAGATTACTTTAACGTTCCTTTAACATTCTTTAGCTCAATGTGGCGAAATGTGCATAATATTGCCAACTATGGTAAGAATATATGAGCAGAATCTCTCAGCTTTACATTATGATATTTGGTGTAAGATTGGTACTTTTGCTCTCAACTTATTGGGTACTTTATTATTGAAAGTCATAATGATGGATAGTACAGCTTCTTCTTCCAAAGGGATAATCGAAGCATATTTTCGTCCGAAGAAATGGGAATATATCGCTGACAAGACAATCTACGACTTTATGGGTATTCGCCTGTATAAATCCATTATGCCTCTTTCGGGCATGACTGAGAAAAGAACGTATCTTACATTACCTGACTTACAACTCTATGAGCGCAAAACTCGCTCTTATGAACTCCGTCATTGGTTGGGTATAGTCGGTACTCTCCTCATTGCTTTGATTCTACCACACTCTTACACTGTGTTTGACTATTGCGTTGTGCTCTTTCTGACACTTGTTTTTAATGTCTATCCCATAGCACTTCAACGCCACAACAGAATACGTATTTACCGAATAATCAATACGTTAAAGAACAAATCCGCATAAGACCTTTTGTCGTTAATGGGGACTTCGCCTCTGTGCTGTTATAAAGAAAACCTCATATTATGAATTGATAATATTGCCATAACATTGGCGATACACTGCCTTAGTAATTTTGTGACTGTTTAGTAAATATGTCGCAACCGTGTGGGGAAAAAGCGTGAGCGACACACATTAGTTCATTTTATGGAGGAAGCGTAGCCATGAGCCAACGCATTATCAGTTTTTTCATTCTCTTCAGTTGTTCAGTCACCGCAGCATTTTCTCAAGATGCTATTATCAGCGGTAAAATCACCGACGGTTCCACAGGCGATATCATGCGCAGCGTGACGGTGGAGTTATTAACCAAAGATAAACAAAGCACAAAAAAAGGTGCATATTCCGATGTGACCGGAAAATACACCATTAAAAAAGTGCAACAAGGTGTCTATTCTTTGCGCTTCCGTTATGTGGGCTATGAAACCAAACTCATTGAAAATGTTGAAGTGCCAACAGGAAAAAATGTCACGGTCAATGTCACATTATCTCCCGAAACTAAAAAATCCGAAGAAGTTGTTGTGACCGCTCGTGCCAATAAAGAATCCAAAGAAGCTGTTTTAGCCCAAAGAAAAAATTCAGCTCAGGTCAGCGATGGTGTCGGACAGGAAGAAATTGCCAAATTACCCGATGGCGATGCCGGTCAAGCATTAAAGCGTATTACAGGAGTTACCGTTGTGGGCGATAAATTTGTGTATGTACGCGGCGTAAGCGAACGCTATAATAATACGACCTTGAACGGTGCTGCTCTTACCTCAACCGAACCCGATAAAAAAGCGTTTGCTTTTGATATGTTCCCTTCGGAATTTTTGCAAAGTGCCAATGTTATTAAATCGTTTACACCCGATATGCCGGGCAATTTTGCAGGTGGTTTGGTGCAATTAAATACCATTGATTTTCCGCAAGGATTTGCTTTTAAAGTAGGTTTATCCTCTGCTTACAATGATAATGTTTCATTAAAAAGCGGTGCATTTCAAACGTACTCGGGCGGTGCAACCGATTGGCTTGCCAGCGATGACGGCACACGTGCTTTGGTGTCGGGTATGCCTTCCACATCCACAGAATTAGATAATTTAATTCGCCGTGCGGGTAATCCCGAAGCAGATAATGGCGCAGCAGCACGTGAATGGATTGCACTTGGCAGATCATTTAATTCCGGCGTATGGAAACAAGATGCAATTGCCGCTCCGGTAAATACCGGCACAAGCATTTCTTACAGTAATTTATTTGATATTGCCGATAATGATTTCGGTATTATTGCTTCGGCTAATTATTCTAATGGCTATATTATTAACCAAATAGGTCGCGCAGGTTTATCCGGTGCAGGTAATGAGCAATATAATTATGCGGGCTCGGTATCCACACGCAGTATGGGATGGGGCGGTTTATTTAATATGGCATATAAACTTGGCGGTCATTCCACATTATCCTTTAAAAATATTTACAATCAATCTGCCGATGATGAAGTAGTAGTGTTACAAGGTAATGATTATAATCAAGATCGCGAACGCCGTTTTTACAGTGCTCAATTTGTCGAAAAATCATTGTATTCCGGTCAGGTTGCCGGACAGCATAATTTGCCGGGCGATATTTTAACGGAATGGAATGGCGGCTTTTCTCGCAGCACACGTAATGAACCGGATTTGCGCCGCTTGCGCTATTCGCGTCAAAATGACAATGAATTATTTTCTGCTGATGTGCCAAGCGAAACAGCCAAAGGTGACGGTACTGTTGCCGGACGCTTCTTTTCCGATTTAATTGACAATGCTTATACGGCAGGTTTAAATATCACCATACCTATATCCACAGCAAAAATTAAAACAGGGGCTTTACTCGAACGCCGTGACCGTGAATTTGGCGCACGTTCTTTTACCATTATTCAAAGTAAATCTATTTTCCCCGATGTTGATCCAGAAGGTATAAATCTTACCGCTTCGCCTGATAAATTATTCGATTCGACTAATTTCCGTGCAAATGGCTTAGGTATTGCCGAAGACTCAAAAAAATCCGATCAATATGCGGCTGATGAACAATTAAATGCCGGCTATGCAATGGTTGATATGCCTTTTAGCATCGGTGATGAGAATTTCCGCATTATTACCGGAGTACGTGTTGAAAATAATACGCAACGCTTACCGGCGGTTTATACGGGCGATAATCAATTAATTTCCATTGAAAGAAATACAACAGATATTCTTCCCGCATTAAATCTTATTTGGAAAACATCAGAAAATACGAATGTACGTGTATCGGGTTCACAAACCTTAACTCGTCCCAATTTACGTGAATTTGCGCCATTTGCCTTTTTCGATTTCCAACGTCAAGCTCGTGTGCAAGGTAATACGGATTTACAACGTGCACTTATTTGGAATTTCGATGCACGTTATGAATATTTCCCTCGCCCGGGTGAAGTACTTTCTGTCAGTACATTTTATAAAAGCTTCCAAAATGCAATTGAAGAAACAATTTTACCATCAAGCGGCAATCCTGTCTTTTCATTCCAAAATGCTTCCGGCATTGCATTAAATTATGGTATTGAGTTTGAATTAAGAAAACAACTCGGATTTATTGCAGAGGATTTAGAAAATCTCGGCGCATCGGTGAATGTATCATTGATAAATTCAGAAGTGAATGTGCGTCAAGGTAATCTTAATGATACACGTCCTATGTGGGGACAATCACCATATTCGATTAATCTCGGATTATTCTATCAACATCCCGATATAGGCACGCAAGTAAATGTAGGATATAATCGTTCCGGCGAGCGCATTATACAAGTAGGGCTTTTGGGCAGCTATGATTTTGCAAATCCTCATGTGTATGAACAGCCGCGAGATGTTGTTGATATTTCACTTTCTCAGCCAATTATTGCAGGATTAGAAGCACGTTTGGTTGTACGTGATGTACTCAATCAAGAACTTATTTGGTTACAAGGAGGACGTAATGTTGCCTCTAATTTACGCGGTCGCACCCTCAATTTCAGTATCGGATTTAAATTATAATTTTTCATGTTTCATTATTCGGGGCTTTTGTCCATGAAATCATTGATTCTTTTTGCAAGTGCCATTTTTTCCGTTTTTACGCTTGCTGCTTCGGCACAAAACGGACCTAAAATTACAACACCGGCGGCTAATGCCACTTTAAGCGTGGGGCAATCATATACCATTCGCTGGGATACAACAAATTCACCACGCGGCACACGCTATTTTATCGAATTTTCTGTTGCAGGAGAATCAGGTCCATGGACACGCATCAAACGCCGTGATCCGGTCACACAATTACCCGTGGATTGGGTTCACAATGATTCCGGCACTGCATCAGCGGGTTCTAATCGCGGCAGAGGCGAAGCACGTTTTGCTTTCCGTCCCACCGCAGCAGGCGAAGAATGTTATTTGCGCCTTGTTAATCGTGCAGAACCAACAATTATAGGATTAAGCGATAAATTTTCTATTTCTCCACCGCCGAAACCCATTAAAATTGATGAATATCTTCCGCAAAGCATCACAGGTAATGTGACTGTTCCTTATGTGCAAGGAAAAATATATGGCTTACGCGGTTATACATACATTGAAGACGGTGCAACTTTGACCATTGAACCGGGTGTTGTTATTGTCAGCGACACACCGCGCACAAATTCGGCATTATGCGTCAATCGTGGCGGTAAAATTATTGCTCGCGGCACAAAAGCACGTCCTATCGTTTTCACAAGTTCGGCTCCGGCGGGACAACGTCGCACAGGTGACTGGGGTGGTATCTTGATTTGCGGAAAAGCACGTCTGAATGTCAAAGCAGGTGAAGCAGCTCTCGAAGGCGGCATCGCATCTGCAACACCCGGACGCGGTTGGTATGGCGGTACTGATGATAATGATAATAGCGGTGTTCTTGAATATGTGCGTATTGAATTTGCGGGTATTGCCGCATTTCCGAATGAAGAACTTAATTCCTTGACTTTAGGTGCAGTTGGTAAAGGCACAACAATTAATCATGTGCAATGTACCTATAATGGTGATGATGCCTTCGAATGGTTCGGCGGCACGGTTGATTCTAAATATCTTATTGCTAATCGTACTGTGGATGATGATTTTGATACCGATTTCGGGTTCAGCGGTCGTATTCAATTTGGTATTGCACAACGCTATCGTGAAATTGCCGACCAAAGCACAAGCCAATGTTTTGAATCAGATAATGATGGTACAGGTACGTATAATTTTCCGCGCACAAGTCCTATTTTCAGTAATATGACTTTAGTCGGACCTATTGACGACACATCACGCAGCAGCGGCACAGGGAATGAACAATGGAGCGCGCAATATGGCTCCGCAGCACAAGTGCGCCGTAATTCTCACATGTCTCTTGTTAATTCCGTTTTTGTCGGCTTCCCAAGAGCGGGCTATGAATTACGCGGTGCTCGTACATTAACTGCTGCCTCAAAAGATTCTTTACTTGTACGCAATAATTCATGGTATGGTATTAAAGGAGGCGGATTAAGTGTGCGTCTTGAATCGGGTGAAACTGCCGTTGATGGTATGAATGCAGCATGGTTAGTAAAACCGGAATTTGCTAATTCATTAACAAATGGAACAGGCAATATCAGTGCATATTCACCATTTTCCGGAATTATTGCACGCGATCCCGAAACACCGAATTTTGTGCCGAATGCAACTCTTGGTAATCCTTCTTTTGCGAATGCAGGAACAGTTTCTTTAGATAATAACTTTTTTGAAAGAGTGAATTATCGCGGTGCTTTTGATATTAATGTTCAAGAACGCTGGGATTTACCGTGGGCTAATTATAATCCCGTCAATACAGCATATCCGCAAGTTTTCACAAGCGTTAATGATGCGGAAATTCCTTCACTTGACATGGTTGATTTGCGTGTTATGCCGAACCCAGCATCAGAAACAGCCACTGTGCGTTTTTCCGTACCCACACAAACGGTAGTTTCTGTGGATATTTACACAATGGTTGGCACAAAAGTGATGACAATACTTGAAAATTACACAACAAATGCGAATGGTATTTTCGATATTCCTGTTACTGTTTCCTCATTGCCGATTGGCACATATTCTGTGCAAATTCACAGTGAACAAGGTACAGCATCGCAAATGCTTACAATAGTGAAATAATTTTTCCACTCCATACCCCACACGGAAAAAGAAAGCGTATTTCTTCGGAGATACGCTTTTTTTTATGGGCAATTTGAAACAATTCAATCATTCTGCCCATATCCGGCTTTGTTTATTTTGCACTTACCGATTCACGACAGTTAAGGCATTAGAATTAAATCCCAACGAGATGAGATGATAAAAAAACAATCCAAAAAAAATTCCCATCTTGACGGGTGGCAGACGCAGTCTGACGGGGTGGATTTATTTTCATAGAAAACATTATTCATAAACATATTATCCGTTTGGGATTTATCCGCCGCTGAATTTCATCCCATCCATCGGAGGGGTGTCCGAAGGACGGGGTGGGTTCTCATTGAGAAGTGGCAGACGCAGTCTGACGGGGTGGATTTATTTTCATAGAAAACATTATTCATAAACATATCATCCGTTTGGGATTTAACCGACTCTGAATTTCATCCCATCCATCGGAGGGGTGTCCGAAGGACGGGGTGGGTTCTCATTGAGAAGTGGCAGACGCAGTCTGACGGGGTGGATGAATGTATTGATTGAAATTTGTCCCTCTTTTTTTCTCCCCGACGGGGAGAATTTTATTATGCCTTCCCCGCGGGGAAGGTCGGGATGGGGCAAAAAAACAAATATTATATTTCTATTATCATCGCATCCCGTGCGGGATGTTTTAATCATAATTCATCCTGGATTTATTTTCGAGAATAATGACTGAATACTATCCTGTTCATCCTATAATCCCTTAAATCCTGTTCTGACAACTACTGTCCGCACACGATTATGAAGATTAAAAGATGGGCATGATACTACTTCACGCTCCTGCATTTATTTTCGAGAATAATGACTGAATACTATCCTGTTCATCCTATAATCCCTACAATCCTGTTCTGACAACTACTGTCCGCACACGATTATGAAGATTAAAAGATGGGCATGATACTACTTCACGCTTCTGCATTTATTTTCGAGAATAATGACTGAATACTATCCTGTTCATCCTATAATCCCTGCAATCCTGTTCTGACAATTACTATCCGCACACGATTATGAAGATTATATGATAGTATGTATTCCAATTGCTCTGCAATATCGCCAATCAAATTACCGGAAGCATCAATCATAGGTGACCACATGGTGTCGCCTCGTGAACATGAATATATTGTTCCCGGACCGGAAGCTCATTGGGCAAAAATTGCCTTTGAAAAGTATTTCTTGTTCTCGCGGAAGCATGGAAAAGTATAAATTGTAAACACGTATATACTTTATCATAAAAAGTCCTTTGCGTTCCGACGTAAGCGACTTTTTTGTAGTGTGGCAAGGATACTGCAAAGAAACAAAAAGTTATATTTTCACTTACTGCTCTAAATGTAAACAAGAAAAATCTTAAGACAAATTAATTTTTATACTGTTGTAAAAGTTCATCTATACGTTTTCCACCCCAATCTTTCGACAGTGCTGTATTTCTCTCTCGTATAGCTATAATTCTATCATAAATTTCTTTCTGATTATATTGCAACAGTGTAGAAATTGCAGCTATGTTCACATAGGCATTCTGTTCATATTCTATTCTTTGGAGCAATGCCTCAATAATGGAAGGAGTCGGGACATCCGCAATAAAAGGAAGATAGTATTCGAAAGAAATAAAATCTGCCGTAAGAACCTTATTTTTTATTATATCTAAAGCAAAATTTGTATCAATGTTAAACATTTTTTCTACATAAAGACTTAATATTTCACGCGCTAAATATCTATCTACTTTATCACTCATCAGAATTATTTTTATAGACGATATAGCCCTTGTAGAATCTTGACTCCACAACACTGAAAATAAATTCTCATCAATATTTTTATATTGATTCCACAGCTGCCACACATTGTCATTATATAAAGGAGTATAATACGTAGCGAGAGCTGTATTGACATTTCTAAAGTAAAATATATCATACACTTTCTCTGAATTCGATGTATCAAGTAATTTAGTGAAAATTTCTTTTGCTTTATGGTTTCTATACGAAGCCAGGGCAAGCAAACAGCTTTCTTGGAGACAGATTTTACCTTTCGTTTCAATGTGTTTATCAGACAATTCAAGCACATAAGGAAAAAATAATTCATGCGGAAATATTTCTATCATCTTACACAAAGTATAATCATTATCTTTATGGAACTTTATATAAGAGAGGAGAAAATCTACATCTTCTTCTTTTTGATATGAAGCAAGAAGTTCAATGAATTTTTGATTATATTCAAGTTTGGAAATCTGACGAATCAAAGCATAGTTATTTTCATTCGCAACTAATCGAGATATTGCATCTTTACGAACAGATAATTCTGTTTTTGATGATACCAACATACTGTCTATTTGATACAAAACTCTATTAACTTTTTTATTTCCAGGCAATGATTGATACCTACTAATGGTCTTCTCAAACATCATCGTGCCTACGGTTTCTTTCCACCCCTCACAATCTTCACGATATTTTATTTCTTCATAATCATGAAGATGCTTGGATAGAATTGGTATAGGATCAATTGTCGTATCTGAAACAATAGCCCACATCGCATACGCTCGTACAACACCATTCGGATGATTTGTTAATCCAATAATTTCTTCCTTTGTAGCTTTTTTGCTTAAGATCATAAAATTCTTAAATTGCTCGGAACGACCTCCTACAATGCCAACGGAAGCGGCATCGAGGGTATTCTTCTTCGCAATTTCATTGACCATTCTTCGTGTTTTTTTTGACATTGGAATTGAACGGAACTCATAAGGTCCACAACCCGATACAATGGCGAGAGTAAAGACGCATAGAATTATCTTCATGATTGATTACTTTCCTTCATTTCTTCAACCAAAATACTGAATTATGAGAAAAAGGCAAAAATCTCATATTAATATACAGCCACACATTATACAGGTACTTCCCTTGCTCCGAAGAGTGACACGGCAGCTTGTTCTAATGCATGATATTCTCTTTGTACTTTTTGCGGTTTTTCATTACTTTTATCTGCCAATAAAGAAGATAATTTTTCTGTGGCAGAAAGCGTAGGTTTAGGTTCGGCAACAAAAGTGGTATTTTTTGCAGCGTCCGTATATATTGCGCTATCAGGTATTGCAAACATTTCTTGTTCTTTATGAGCATCATTACTCATCAGAATTATTTTTATGCTTTGTTCATAAAAATCACGTACTTGTTCTTCGAGTGATGGCACATATTTTTCCAAAGTCGTATAAGCCAATCTTTGTTTGGGCACCAAAGTAATAGAATCATCGGCAAATGTCATCAAAATATCTTTATGCTGAAATTGAAATAACATTTTCACACCCGCATCTTTTATTGTATCAACAAATGTAGTCCATTGTTGTTGAATAGTTTCTGCCGTTACTTTTTTTAATATCGGAGTCGGCTCAATTTCCTTTGCCGCGTTAATATGCCCTGTTTGGACGGGAGCAGGAATTGCGGCGGCACTATATTTCGGCGGTGTATGTTCTTTTACTGTTTGTCGCTCTGCTATTGGAACGGTGTCGGCATTATGATGAGTGTTTTTTTTTAATTCTTCAAGTAATTCAGAAAGTAATACCGTGCTGTCCATCATTGCCATTTGTGAGAGCATAAGTTCAAATCGGAAGCGCGGTTGTGTGGAAAACCTAATTTCTTGTTGTGTCGTAGTCACCAATGTCATTAATCGAATAATATCGGGCTGTGAAAAATGGACTGCTTCCCTTTCATATCGGTCTAAATATACCGTTGCCGATTCAATAAGTTTTGTGCTTCCGGTGGCTAACACAGACAACATATTACGCAAATGTTCCAATAAGCCATTCAAACATTCTTGCACTTCATACCCTTTTTCATTGACCATTTGTGCAAGCCGAAACATCGTTGCCACATCCCTATGATAAATAGCATGAGTAATGGAAAAGAAAAATTCTTCATCAATTAAATGCAAAGCATTATGCACTGCATCAGATCGCACATCTTTACCGCAAAATGCCACTACCTGATCAAAAATACTTTGCGAATCACGCATCGAACCGTCTGCTTTTTTCGCAATGGCAAGTAAGGATTCTTTATCAATAATAATTCCCTCACCGGCAGCAATTTTTTCTAATTGTTTGACGATGGTATCAATATCCATACGACGAAAATCGAAACGCTGACAACGGCTGAGAATGGTCGCCGGAACTTTATGTACTTCTGTGGTTGCAAAAATAAATAATAGATGCGGGGGCGGCTCTTCCAATGTTTTTAATAAAGCATTAAATGCCGAAGTGGACAGCATGTGGACTTCATCAATAATATAGACTTTGTATTTACCGTGAATAGGCGGATATTTGGCATTATCACGCAATTTTCTCACATCATCCACACTATTATTAGATGCGCCGTCAATTTCAACCACATCCAGAGATCTGCCATCAACAATATCTTTGCACGAATCGCATATATTGCAGGGTTCGCCATCGGGTGCGGGCTGAAAACAATTCAATGATTTGGCGAGTAAGCGAGCCGTTGTCGTTTTACCGACACCGCGCGGTCCGGTAAAAAGATACGCATGGTGGACACGCCCGCCAGTCACGGCATTGCGTAAAGTAGTCGCAACATGGTCTTGCCCCACCATTTCATGAAATTGCATTGGTCGCCATTTCCGCGCCGTCACCACAAATTGTTCTTGTATGTCCGCCATGATATTCTCGTAATAGTATGTGCAAAATTCGGATATTTGGACGAATTGCAATCATTTTTTCATTATTTTCACCATAGAATGATGGATAAATGGCTAACAATATGTAATTTTCGCTACATTTTTTCTTGAGGATGATACTTATGTCAATGATGATACGCTTTTTTTTCTGTTGGGCACTGAGCTTTTGTGGCATCGCTTGCGGTAGCGAACCATTAAGCGTTCCCGCACGCATCACCGATAAAACCACACAAACCATAACACTTATGGGAATTGTGACGGACAATAATGGCAAGCCACTTCATAATGTGACAATTGCTCTCGGCACATCCTCCACATTTACCACGCTGAACGGTACCTTTACATTAAAAGCTCAAAATGTCAAAACAAATGGCTTTACCCTTGTCTGCCAAAAATCCGGTTACTTCACTGTTACCAAAAGACTTATCCCCAATTCTTCCTTTATGACCATTGTGGTAGCATTGCCCGTCTTAGAAGCTGCCGATATCATTGACTATAGCCGAAACGATACCGTCGAAATCAACAAATGCACCCTTTTATTCGCCCCAAATTCATTTGTCAATGGCTCGAATGATTATAAAGCCAATGCGCAATGTGCAGTACATATTATAGATGGACAGAATGCCGGTTATACCTTTACTTCCGATGGCAATGGCATCAGTGACGACCCCCAAAGCAGCGGTTTTAATCGTACAGCATTTTCTTCGCTGGGTCACTACAGAATTGCTGTGTCCACTATGAATGGAACACCTCTCAGCTTGCGCAGCAATCAAACCATTACAATGCTCACTCCTGTACCATCGGTTTTGGGGTCAGCACCGGCGGATTGCCCGCTCTGGTTTTATGATAATGAATCACAAAGTTGGAAACGCAAAGGCAATGCCGTCTATGATCAATCGCAAAATGTCTATGTGTCTTCTCTTGACCGCTTAGGAACATGGATGCTTGCCTTTGAAGATGAAACGGGAATAATAAGCGGAGAAATCACCTGTGGCAATGCTCCCGTCAAAGGTATTGTGGTCAATGCAGGCATCAATGTGGCAATCACGGACTCTATGGGAAAATATTCCGTTCCCGCCGCAGTAGGACAACATATTGTCGTGGTGGAAAGAGTATTCAACGGAGGACTTACAGCACCCGCACGCACGGTGACAATTGCCGAAAAAGGCAATCAACAAACGATGAATTTGCAATTACAACGTTGCGGTGTCACGCTCAATGCCACCATCGTGGACGCTAATGATAAACCATTGAACGCTTTGACGATAGTGCAGTCCTCCGATAATTCTTTTATGACAACAAGAGCCGTTATCAATGGTAAGTTATTTATGACATTACCTCCATCGCTTGCATGCATCCTTACGGTACAAACGCCTGACGGGAAATCCGCGATTATCAATACGCAAGCAGCAGATGCCGGCAGCACACTCACCTTACCGAAAATCAAGATACAATAATGTTGTAGAGAATATAGGGCGCATAGTATGAGATATGCAATCGTACAGGAAGATTTACCGGACGGTTCCACTCTTATCATTATGCCCGGACTACATTATTGCGCTATTGTTACACAGCATCAAGACGAAATCAATATTCGTATTCGTCATGCAATTATGTATTATACGCAGCGAGCTGCTTTTCGTAAACGTTTTCAATTCCCATTATGGCTACAATCAGAAAATCTGTCGAAACCGATGCGTCGGCGACGGAAATGAAATCCTATATCAATCTCAAAGTGCTTTCTCGCTCTGAATTACAAGCACTTTTTGATAATGCTGTCTGGCATGGCGACACACTCCATATTTCCTCCAAATTGGGCAATGGCACTATTGCACTCTTTGATAATAGAGCAGATATTACTATTGAACTTTCACTTTTCGGCAGTGCCGCAAAAAAGACTTTAGAAACTATGCTCGATAAAGAATTAAAACAATTATCTCCCAAAAAATGAGTTCCCTGCACAATGCCCTTCAAGGAATCAAAGTTATTGAACTTGCCAATATTCTGGCAGGTCCTTCGGTAGGTATGTTTTGTGCTGAACTCGGCGCAGAGGTTATTAAAATAGAAAATCCGCATACAGGAGGTGACACCACACGGTCATGGAGTGGCGCATCAGAAAAAGGGCATGATATATCCGCATATTTTTCCGCAGTGAACTGGGGAAAAAAATCAATAACTCTTGATTTAACCAATACCGAACAATGTGCTCTATGCCATACTCTTTGCAGCGAAGCTGATATTGTTATTGTAAGCTATAAACATGGCGATGCCGAAAAATACGGCGTGGACTATAAGACAATATCGGCAATAAATCCACGGATTATTTACGGCTCTATCACGGGTTTCGGTCATGACAATAATCGTGTAGGTTTCGATGCGGTATTGCAAGCAATGACAGGATTTATGAGCATGAACGGTTTACCCGAAACACCACCGATAAAAATGCCTGTCGCGCTCATAGATATTATGGCTGCTCATCAATTAAAACAAGCACTCTTACTTGCTTTATTACAACGCAATATCACAGGCAAAGGCACCGCTGTCACGGTATCGCTCTTTGGCGCAGCTATTACCGCACTTGCCAATCAAGGAGCAAATTATCTTATTGCACACCATACGCCGCAACGCTTGGGCTCAGACCATCCGAATATTGCCCCATACGGTCATATTTTTATCACAAAAGACAAAAAAGAATTTTTACTTGCTATAGGTTCTGATACACAATTCAAAAAATTATGTACTATTGTCAATATAGCATTACATGAACACAAAGATTTTTCGACGAATAGCGCAAGAGTACAAAATAGCACTGCCTTATATGCCGCTTTAGAAAAAGTACTTGCCGAATGGGATGCCGATATAATAGAACAATACTGTATCGCTGCCGATATTCCTTGTGCTGTTATTCGCAGTGTGGCAGAAGCATTGGAATCACCCCTTGCTGCACCATATATTCTGCATGATGGCACTATGCGAGGCATACGCACTATTGCTTTTCAAGAGCAATCAGATTCGGACAATACGCTACCGGCGCTGCAAAGACCACCCCATCTTGGTGAACATAATGCTATAATGCAGAAAGAATAAAATAATGACAGAAACAGCGCTACTGTTCACTCTATAGTTTTCTACTATAATGCTGCACTGCTATTCAACAACATATTTCTATTCACAAAAAAACATATAATAATGGAAAAATATTTAACCGAATTGAGTGAGCAAGAACTTACAGCCAAACTAAAAGAAATAAAAAAAAACATGATGATTGATGCAACTCTTATTGGTTTTTCCATTGGGATATCAATATACAGTGCTGTAAAAAACGGTTTTGGTTTTTTCACTTTTTTCCCTTTGATACTCACCTATCTTATAGTGCGCAATTCTAAAAACACAAAATTATTACAAAGTGAAATTGAGAAAGAATTAGAATCGCGAACAACAAAACATCCATAATATTTAATAACACAGCAATCACATATAACATAGTCTGAATGTAATGCACATCAAAAAATATCTTGCATTACAATATGTCCCCGATAATAGTATTGTCATAAAAAAAGCGGCATATCACTGCTATGATATACCGCTTGCTTTGTCTATGATAATGGCATAATTAATTCTTTTGTCTTCGCGGCATTTCCATTGCCATCATTTGCTTCATAGTTTTGTCCATACCTTCGGGCGAACCGTCAAGGAAAATAACATTACCTTTACCATTTTCCGCCACATGTTTAAGAGCTTCCGTCCACATTTGGAATAAAATAAGCGAAGAATCCAAACCGGCATCGGTCATTTCTTTGGCTGCCACGCTGATACCTTTGGCTGCCTCCTCACGGAACAAAGTTATTCCCTGCCCACGTAATTGTTGCGCTTCACGCTCTGCGGCGGCGGCAATTTTAATAGCATTTCCTTCTGCTTCGGCTTGTTTGGTTTTTGTGATAAGCAATGCTTGACCTTCATTTTCTGCGGCGGCTTTCAAATTTTGCGAAGCCACAACTTTTGCCATAGACTCAATAATTGCTTTATCGAAAGTAATATCATTAATTTGCAAATCAATTAAATGAAAACCCCATGACTCTAAACTTGCATCCAAGTGCATTTTTACTTCGGAAACAATTTCATGGCGTAAGGCAAGAATTTCAACTTGTTTTTTTGTGGCAACAAAAGAACGTACCGTCCCTTCTACCGTGCGAACAAGTGCCTGCATAAAATTCTTTTCATCAATAAACTTGAAAGCAACATTTTTAATTGTTTCTTCATTTTGTCCCAATACTGAATATAAAATCATCGCTTTAAAATACACATTGGCTTGATCAAAAGTAATTGCCTGAAATTCCAAATCCGAAGATCTGTTCTGAATAGAGATACGTTTGTGAATTGCTTCAATAATAGGAATTTTGAAATTTAAGCCGGGTAACATAATACGACGATACTTGCCAAACATAGTAATCACCGCCACCGTACCTTGCGCCACAGTCTTGACCGAAGCAAAAACAATGAATACTAATAAGAGAAGGGGTATGATATACTCCATGCTATCACCTGTGAATGTTAATGAGTAAAAACTTTTTCTTAGTACAAAACTATCAGATTATTCCCATACGACATCACATCAAAGCCAAAATCAGTATTTTTGACATAGAACAACTGTCTGAAAAACTCATTTTTACTGTCAGAAAGCAATGATAATTACTCTACTTTGTTTCCTTATTGATGCCATTACGGCTATGTATCTTGTGGCAATCGGCAATCGTTATGTATGGAATTATACTCTTTTGGGACAGGATCTAAGTCCATTAACTTTTTCAGAAGCAATGACTTATGCCGGTATTGGTGTTGTATCGGCTCTTGCCGCATCCATCAGTGGCATCTCATTTGGTAAACGTCTAATGCGCCGCCCCTTCCATCCCCCTCATCTTCGCCGCCACACCGACCACATTATCTGGTTATTACTTTTGACTTCCACCATTGCAGCCTGGGTTATATCTAAAGTGTCATTGTTCGATTTATTATCAACCGACGGTTTAACAGGAGCAGCTCGAATATTTGCTGATATAATGTCACCATTAACGGTACTGTTTCAGCCAATAACGTTACCCATCACCGGTCATGTTTTCGACGGCACAATATGGTTAGAGAATATACGCACTCACTGGGCAATTTTTCCAGATGCTTTATCGGCAATAATCGAGACAATTTATTTTGCATTTCTTGCTACGGCTTTAGCATTACCGCCAAGCTTTATTCTTGCTTTTGCGGCAGCTCATAATGTAATGCGCAATTATACCATCACACGAAGTATCTATTCAATAGTACGTTTATTCGCTAATTTTTCACGAAGTATTGAACCATTAATTTGGGCAATTATTTTTTCTGTGTGGGTGGGTATAGGACCTTTTGCCGGTATGTTGGCTTTATTTATTCACACGATTTCCTCTTTGGTAAAACAATATTCTGAGCAAATAGAAACAATAAATCACGGACCTGTCGAAGCCATTGAAGCCACAGGCGCACATCCGCTGCAAGTTATTTGGTTTGCAATGGTTCCACAAATTGTTATACCTTTTCTCAGCTTTACTATTTACCGCTGGGATATCAATGTGCGTATGGCAACCATAATAGGAATGGTCGGCGGTGGTGGTATCGGCACATTGTTAATGCAATCGCAAGGTCTGGCTCGCTGGCAGGAAGTCGGTGTTATGGTATTGATGATTGCTTTTGTCGTATGGATCATGGATATTGTTTCCGGTAAATTGCGCCAAGCATTAGCTTAGTAGTCTCTTGATCTGCCATTGTATGCAAGGGTTTACACAGATTGTGGAGCTTTTGTTTCATAGCATTTTTTATCATAAAATTTCCTCACTCCAATAACAAAACCAATCATTATCACACAGCTAATTATTCTCACGTGCTGTTCGTAACGTTCCACAAGATTATCCATAAGTTCCAGATCAATATATAAATTTAAGAAACAACTTATGGCTAATACTATATCAACAAAAATGCTATCATATCTGTTGTTTAGTGTATCATTACGTTTCATAGTAAGGTATCCCATAAATGCCACTACAAGCGGATAATTCCAGATTCTACTCGTATCAGTTGCTATAGCATGTAACACAAGAGGCGAAACAACGATGAAAGTATAAATCAGGAAGATCTTCTTTTTCTGTTGTAAAGGAACTGAAATCTTTTTCCAAACTATATATAATATTGAGAAGAGCGGGATCCCTACCTTTAAAAGAAATGAAGGTAATATCAAAGTGGGAATAAAGTTGTATATAAATAATTTTAGGTATGCACCGAATGATGAAAAAATTGCGTAAGCAACAAGTGTGCTTCTATCATTGTCAATAAAAGTATAATGAGAAAGATGACGGATGATTTCAGTTGCGTTTACGTAAAAGTATTTGTTTTTTAGTATAATCATCAAAAGCAAAACAAAGGGCAAAAAGCTGATACCGACTATGTGATATATCTTTTTTCTCGGCTCAACATAATCTCTTTGCAATACATAACTAAATATTACTATCGGAAGAGAAAGAACCAAGGTAGTTTCATGAATCAAGAAAGAAACGGTCATTACAAACGAAGGTATTATGGGGTATTTGAATGTATCTTTACTAAGAAATGCAACAAAAACAAGCAAAATCAACAAATGGTCATAATACCCCATTAAGTGTGCGGACATTACCACATAACTTGAAGACATAAATATTGTTAGAATTGCGAAATCGTCGTAAAAAGATTTTTTATGGCAGAGTATTGATTTGCACGCCATTACGATTGCAATAGACATAACTGTAAATATTACAAGCGAGACTACAGATATTACTATTTCCAAATCGCATTGCGGTGGTGTCAGATTACGCAACAATTCTCCGGGCAATCCTCGTTTAATAAATCCGAATTGGTACCCGATAAGCCAATGAGCTTCTGCCCAATCATTTGGTAATCTTATACTCTTACTGACGGTAAAGACATAAACGATGAGAATACCAATATATATATACATTTTTTCTTTGCAGTTTACAATAGCCATAGTATATTGTTTTTTCATTGTAGAAATTTTGCTGCCTCACATTATATTTGCCCAAGCGCAGCTACATGAGTTAAGAATATACAGAACACATGAATAGATTACACACTGAGGTCTTTGGAAAAGACAGGATATTGCACAGCATTACGTTTTTTGGATTTATCGCCATTTCAAATCCTTACAAATCAAAGAAACCAATCAGATAAGTATCCACAATGAGTGTATTCTTGGTATAACTGTAAATATTCCAAATAACTATACAATAATCATGAATGAAGATTCACATATACACACCGTTCACTCACTCAAAACTACAAAACTTCTACATAAAAAACAAGTAATAGAAAAATTATGTAGCACAGTCATTAAATATCATGTGTCTTTAGGTATAAAAATATATGGCACTCTGAAGCAATGCATTTCTTTCCATGAATATGGATGAGTCAATGTTGATACTCATGAACAATTAAAGACAAACGACGAATCAATGTTTATTAGCTTTGCCTTCCAATTGTCTTCGTAATGAAAGCGCAAATAAAGCAAAGAAAATACCAAAGAAAAATGAATGCCAATCGCCCCAAATCACAAATTTCCAATACATGACCTGCAAACAAATCAAAAGAGCACTATAACGTACAAAGTGATTGGTCCACCAACCTATTCCTGTATAAACAAGAAAAAGTGTATGACCACTAAATAACAATATACCAAATGAACTATAACCGCGAAGCATAGAAAGTATAACAACACATACGTCCACGATAAAACACAATAAAGGAACAGATGCACGACATTGCGATAATGACTCAAACCAATAGATACAATAGAGAGCAATCGGCAAATTATACATAATCGTATTTTGACGAAATGACCAATCATCTACCTGTAACCACATATACACAGCGTCTGCTGTAAGTATAAACGCAGCACTCACAAGGAGTTGTCTTACTCTTTGTTTGGTGAATCCACGCGGAATTATGTCTTGGAGTATTCGGTTATACATACCGTGGAAACAACCGGATAATGGATAATTGTATCAACGATAATTTATCAGCCTTATTCATTGTATCAAATAAACCTCGCATCATCATAAAACACTTCATGGAATTGAGCAATTCGACATTACACTCCATTATTTTTCTCACTCTTTTGCAAATATTCATCGGTAAAGTGTTGTATTTGTTTTGGCTCAGAAAATTTTTTGTGATTAAATTCTTGCGAATTTCCTTTTGGAATTGAGAGAGAAGTCCAGTTATCATTACACAACATTTTTCCTATAAAAACAATTTGCCCAATATGATACGGATAATGCGCAAGCTGTCTGTTGATTGCTTCCGTGACAGTATGCCCTTGATTACGTATATAAATTATGGTGTCAAGGTCATCGTTTGTCAAAGAATTGAGTGCTGTGAACAAGCAATTCCACCCTTCATTCCATGTATCGAAAAGTTGTTCTCTACTTTTGATGTCATTTTCAAATTCAGCGTCTCTTTGTCGCCATTCTTTTTCTCCATCTGTTGTCAAAAAGTCAGTCCAACGAGATAGCATATTACCAGACAAATGTTTGACAATCGTGGCTATACTGTTGCTTTCATTATTAAACATCCAAAAAAGTTGTTCGTCCGATAATTGATGAAAAGTTTTTTCACCCAGATTTTTGTAATATTCAAATTGTTTTGTAACACTTTCAAGATAGTCATTTTTCATAGTAATAATGTATTGTGATTTTTTTATTAAACGTTATATATCAACTTGAGCAATAAACAGCTAAAAATCAGTATGTTTTTGGGCTTATTCACCCCCAAAAGAATGTATCGTTTTGACTTTTCATAATTTACATCCGGCTCTACGCGTACATAAACTCCACAAGATTTTTCGTAGAGATAATAATTCAATGTGTTTCTACATAATGCTTAAAATTATCTAATATTGCTTGCCACCCTGCACGTTGCAATTCTATTGGATTCTCCTGATCAATATCGAAAGTAATTTCTACTTCCGTTGCATCCCCAACCTGATGAAATAATACATGAATAGCTCTATGATTTGGCATCGAGTAGGTAAAGTTTTCACCGTCAACAATGTTATTGTAAACAGCTTCAAAATCAAAACCGAAGCTGCCATCTTTCGCTTCCATCCGTGCAGAATAGAGTCCACCAACTATCATATTATTGGATGCACTTGGACAATGCCAATCATCGGAGGCAAAATTCCAATGGATAATATGTTCCGGCTGGGTATAATAGTTCCATACCTTTGTTTTGTCTGCATTAACAGTTGCTCGAATAGTAATTGTATTTTCACTCATAGGAAATATTGGATGGTATAAAAATGTATGTATATTTCATTTTTCTCATAATGATATTTTCTCTCAAAGCATTTAATCTCTTCAAATAGAGAACATCGTTAAGATAAACAGATATCAAATATTTATTGGGGAATAATGACATTCTTTACAGTCAATTATATTAGTAGAAGTATTTCAACAAACGATTTTTGAAAAATTGATAGTACTATCCCATTTTTACTCCGCAATCATCACAGGTAAACCTGCGCTCTCATCTCCCGATTGAATTATCAGATAATACACACCCGAAGAAAGATTTGTCGGTAAAGGAATCCATGTATCGCCATAGGATATTTCAGAAGGGAAATTATGCATTATCTCTGTGCCTGTCAAGGTAAATAAACGAATAGTAAGATTTTTCGTACTCGGTGCTGAAATATGTAAGAATGCGATATCATCTTTATATTCAACGCTATACGGTGTCATGATGTCTTCGGATGTAAAAACCGAAGAAATTCCCCCTTCACCAATATATGCTCCGGCAACAGCATTACCCGTTCGCGCATTACCCTGTGCATCACGTGTGACGCTATTAGCATAATTACCGGCGGGTGATGGTGGCATTGATGGGCGATCATTGCCTGCAAAATCGGGTATCGGAAATGTTGTCACTTGATATACAGAACTATTTTTTATCGGTGCAAAGTTACCCACAGAAGGGTTCTGTAATTGCGGTTCACGACTATTAATAGCATTGTCAGCAAGTAATTGTGCTGTATTGCAGGTAGGATTATTCGATGAACAACCGCTTTCACCTTCGCCAACTCCTAAAGCATGATTAGCACTGCCATTCCAAATAATATTACCGCGAATACGAAGATTTTCATCTGCATTAGCAGGGTTGGGAGCATTCACATTTATATTCCATTCACCGCTATATGGCGCAGGAATAAAAAAATGTTGCCACAAACTTTGATAACCGGTCGGATTATAAACAATATTATTAAAAATATACACATTTTTATTGGGGATACGCACATAATTAATGCCGTCTGATACTAAGGAATTTCCCCATCCACCTATTGTTCTATAGACATCGCATGAATCAAAATCACCACCCGGCTGACCATCGCAAGAACGTCCGCCAAATGTTACCTCAACCACATGACTTCGCTCGCCGACTCTGTAACATGTATTATGCGCTATCAAAATATTATATCCGCCATTAACACCAAAACCCGCGCCTTCCACATCATGCACACTATTATTGATAAATTTACAATCGTATGTTTCATAATGTAAAAATGGCGGTGTCATAAATTGAAATCCCGTTCCTTGTCCCGCGGTAAATCCACCCGTCCCCGTATTATATATTTCATTATTTTCCACCCGAAAATAAGCAGAACCGCCCTTAAGATATAAGCCCCAATCACCACAATTATGAATTTTATTCGCAACGATATGCCCATACTGAACCGCAACAAAATCAACAGCATTATCCCATGCCCCTGAAATATCATTATCTTCAACATACACATATTGACATTGATTTACTTTTAAACATTCTTGCGTTATGTCTCGATTGGCAATTAATGTGCAATTACGCAATAAGATATGATCACTGAATTGTAAATGAACAATATCCGCCGTCGCGAACATTGTATCTTCCAATATTAAATCTATAAAATACACATAGCTGCACAATGCCATATTGATACCCGCAGTAATTTTAACGGAATTTTTACTTTCCGCAGGGCGAATAATAATCGGGTAGCGGGCACTGCCATAACGTTCATCCCAATACAATGGCATATCATCGGAAGTATAAACTCCCGGCTTGAGATTAATACGCCATCCATTGCCTGTCAATTCTTCATTGGCAGGAATACTCTCCCATGCTGCATAGACCGTCTTATACGGACGTGTACTCGATCCCGGATTATCATCATTACCATTCACAGGATCAACCCATATATCGCGCACTGTCGGATTACCTATATCATAACGCAAAGGGTTCATGGACTGCCCCTCTGCTCGGTACAGACATTGCACACAACACATAACAATCATTGCAAGACAAAAGAAACTTTGACGCATAATAACCTCACTCTTTGATAAACTTTAATACAAAAATGTAAAACTTTACCCACATAATGCGTTATTGCATCAATTGTTACAACTATTGCAGATTAGATGCCTTCAATAAGAGTGATTATGAACTAAAACATCGGGGTTTTCCACTCATGGATGGTACAACAACAAATGCAGAGATTGGGGCATATTCTCCATACACTATCAGCTACTCTTCCCCTCCGCTTTTTCCGAAAGAGAAGAGTAACAATATTACAATTACTCAGAAAGTGAACGCTTCATGTGAAGCAATGGATACGGTTTTCCTGTGCCATCGGTGTCGGATCGCTCAGAGATACTAAATCCATGCTTTATATAAAATTCCACAGCATTAATATTCTGTTCATTGACATCAACAAACCACGCATCACAATAGGTAAAAGCATATAACAATAATGCTGTTCCTATTCCCCGTCCCATAGACAACGGAGCAACAAAAAGCATTTCTATTTTTTGTTCAACAATACCTATAAAACCAAGAAGAGCAGTACCTTCTATTGCACAAAATATCGGAATATTCTCAAAATCAATATTTTTAACGATAGATGAAAAAAATACTATGTCTTCTTCTGTCACAAAATGATGCGTTGCTCTTACGGATTGTTCCCAGATTTGTATAATCTGCTCGCGCATTGAAGAATGATACGGCACTATCTCCATAGAATATTATTCCTGAATTATTATAAAACAAATCGTAAAGCTACACCGAATCGCACGGATAATGCCCTTTCATTGTTACGAATCTGGGTCAGATTATAATGAAATTGTATCTGCGGTGTGAGCGAAAAACGTCGGATAAAAATCTCATACCCTAAACCCATCATCACACCGGCTTGCCATGACTTTAAATCAGGTACCGTGCCGGAAGATATTGTTGCACCCGAAGCAGCCATCAACATCGTATTGTCACGTAAATAAAGAAGTGAATCGGGCGCAGTCACGGATATATCCCGCGATGAACCAAGTATAAAACCGGATGTCAAACCACCAATAATATTTATGCGTTTATAAACATCATAACGATAATACATGGCTAATTGTAATGATTGTAAAGTAGTACGTGAGGTAAATGTTCCATACCCGATGCCATTATTTAATAGCAGTGAATCATTGCCGGAATTCAACATATTTTCTTCATTGTATAATAGAGAGAAATTTAATCCCCCTTTCCCGAATCTTGGATTACCAAGACGATATTCCATTTCAATACCTGCTGAAAATCCGGTTTCAAATGTAATGTTAGGAAGTGAAATAATTGAGGAATTATGACGAAATGTTTCGTGTGTCATCCAAGCACTATTTAATAAGGATGTCAATCCCCAATATATACTTGGTGGTCTTTTACCCGGATTCAGTGCATCAGCATTTTGGGACACACCTTCTGTATCTCCACTACTTCTCAACCATGATGAACTCTGTGAGCTGGTCTGAATTTTTTCATTATTACTTCCGATTTTTTCCCGAATAGTTCCAATGACACTTGACAAAGCTCTATCACCTTCTAGTGACTTATCATTTTGATTATTTCCTAATATTTCCCGATGTAGTATCGTATCTGTACGGCTATTTTTTACACGTATATTTTCATCAATGGCAATAAAGGAAGTGTATTTTGTAAGCATATTATAACGCAAGCCCAAATCGGTAATTTCTTTTTTATAATCAATTGTCGCTCCTGTTATTGCCGGCGCATTTTGTTCATCTTCCAAAAGTGTAATTTTATTTTTTGCCCACAGATATCGCAATGCACTATGCTCAGGTAAAGATGGAGCAGCTTCAATCGAATGAGTAAATGTTAAAGCTCCGCCGGCTGCATCTCCTTTCACAGTGATTGTTCCATTCTTTGTACCCTTCCATTTACCATAGACAATAATAGGTCTTTTTCCTGTCACATCGGGAATACTAGGTAAATCTAAATCATAGACATTAAAATCACCATAATCAACTGTAATATGACTCAGCACAGGAGCTTGGATATATGAAATAAATTTTTCTGCCGCATCATCTGTTTCGGACTTATTCATCACAATAAATGGACTGCCTTTGCCGGCGCGTGCCATCCCCTCAATAAGCCAACGATTCACGCTGCTCCCTATACCAAATGAATACACATTTGCTTTATTCAACTGCGTGGCAATTAATTGAAATGCCTCACGTTCAACAGCAACATACCCATCCGTAAGAATAATAAATGTTCGTGATAATTTTTCATCTTCTTCCATAGAAAAGGCTGTACGCAATGCAGGTAACAACTCCGTGCCGCCACCGCCAAATCCGGTATTAAGAAAATTAATCGCTTTCTTTTTATTATCATCCGTTGCCGGTAACGATGTTGGTGATAATACACTTTGCCCACCCGAAAACATCATAACATTAATTTTATCAATCGGGCGCATTGTTTCCAATAAATCCTCAATCATAGATTTTGTTGTCTCCAGCGGAAATCCTTGCATTGAACCCGAGACATCCACAATAAACACATATTCTCTTGGCATAAGATTTTTCACAATAATATCCGACGGTGGCTGTACCATCAACATAAAGTAATTCTCTTCTTTACCTTCATAAAGCAATAATCCTGACTCTATCGAAGGTCCCGTTAATGAATATTCTAAGACAATATCTCTTGCGCCCGATTGTTCATCTTTATCCGATAATTTCACTGTTGTCAGAGAATTATTTTTTCCCAATGCGACAATTTTTCCGGTCTTTACATCTTTAGTTATTATATCCATCGCATGGGAAGGACTGCGTAATGTGCGAAGCGGCACACCGGTGGACAATATTGAAGTAAATTTTAATTTACCCGGCATTATCCTTGAATTTGTTTGCTCATTGAGTACTTGTACCAAATCATTATTGGTGCCTGCGGCAATATATCGCGGACCCACCACAGCCGGATATGAAAATTGATAGATATTATTTTCTGGGACAAGCATTTCCGTATAAGATATGGTTACGGTTATACTATCACCCTTCAGAATATTTGCCACATTCATTTTAAAGACATTCGGCGTAATTTCCTCAAGTAATGAAGCCGATTTACCTTCTTCTTTGGCTTTTGTATAATCAATTCTTGCTTGTTGTTTTTCTTTGACAATAGCAGTAATCAATCTGTCTTCTACTTGCATTTTCATAGCATAGACAGCCGCTTTTGTTGATGCAGGGAACACATATATTGCCTCAATCGGATCTTTATCATTATTCACATAAATCTGGCGAATAGTCACATCTGCTATCATCCCCACAATACTCACATGAATATCCGTTAATGCCAAAGGGAAATTATTGACATTACCTTTTGTAATAAAAAATCGCGGCGACATCGTATTTTCGTTTTGCACCGGATTATTTGATTTCCATGATTGTGCATGAAGGAAATATGGTATGAAGGCAATAATCACAAAAAAAGCCAATATCAATCTCAATTCTTTACAATGTTTCATTTTCCACTCTCCTTACTTAGTAATAATAAGTCTTGTAACCGATTGCATACCTTGTTGATTGGCAGCAACAACATGATAAATGCCATTAGGCAATTGAAATTCAAGAGGAATTTTTACCGTACTCTCTGCCTGCACCATCATCGCCGGTATATTCATCAAAAGCTGACCATCCAATGAATAAACTCCAATAATTATTTCCTGATCTTTTCTTGATTTAAGCACAACCTGTGTCATGTTTTGCGCCGGATTGGGTGCAAGATACTGAATTGCTATATCAAATTCATGAGAATACTGTTGTTCATTGGATTGTTCAATGGATTGTTTTTGTTTTCGGTTATCTTCCGCGGGCTTTTGTATCATTGTGTCGGGTACAATATCCTGCACATTATTTGTCGGATAATACCACAATACTAATGATGTTTTTGTTCCTTTGATAGGTATTTTTATCGGAACTAAAGAAAGAAGCATCGAATTTTCTTCGGCATTCATTTTTCCTGTAAATAATTTCTGTAATACGTCTTTTGTGCGATGATGTATCTCCTCATTTGTGGTATTACATAATACTACCGATGCATAATTTTTTCCATGATGCCGCACATCATGAGTTATCATTTGTGGCTGGGGAATATCTTTATTTGCTGCTATGGCGGTTTTATCTTGTTGTAAAAGTTCAGCCTTTATTGCAAATTCTTCCGCGATTATTTTTAATCGTACAGGAATTGAAGTGCCGGTTGTGTCATAGCCATACGCAAATAAAAGCGAGACTAACTTATCGGGTTGTATTGCTGTTGCAGAATACGTGCCTTCACGTTTTTTGAGAATATCCAAAAGTGTGGAAGGATTGTTTTTTTCAAGAAGTATGCTCACAGTAAATTCTGTGCTTCTATCGGAAAATATCAATCCTAATTTTTCACTGTCTTTCAGTTGGGCATTATACATTTTCTGTCCGTCTATTTTAACAGGCAATACAAATGGCTCCGGATTTTCCGTACTGCGTAAATAATCACCGTCTGCTTTTATTGATGTTGTACTTTTTTTGGGGTGCGGCAAAGCTTGCAATGGATTATTATCATACTCTAATGGAATAAGTGTTGCAATAGTCAGCCCCGACAGAATAATATTCATTATCATAACAAACCTCCAAAATAACGTTGTGTTTGTACGTGTTGATTGCGAATCGGAAAAGCGCACTAAGTCCATAAGCTCTTTCTCAGAGAGTAATGGCTCTTGATTGGTAAAATCCGCAGCTTTTCGTAATTCTTCTTCGAGTGTTTTTTTCATGTATATCTCTCCTACATAAGGAGTAAATCAAGATTCTGAAATAAGAGATTGTTGTTGTAAACCCACACCTAAAAGTTCTGCAAGCGTTTTTTTGGCTCTGAATATTCTTACCTTAATAGAAGACAGCGAACCGCCTTGAATTTCCTGCACTTCTTTGTGTGATAATCCGCTAATCTCGCTGAGCATAATTGCCTCCTTCGATTCGGGCGACAATTTGTCTATTGCTTGATATAACAATGCAATATCTGTTGCAGTTTCGGGCGAAGTATAATTCCGGAATAGCTCTTCAACCTGTTCAGCACTTGCAATAGTTCTTTTCGCATATCTGGCTGATTGGGCTACTCTTGAACATATAGTGAATATATAGCTCAAGAAAGCTTTGTCATCGCGTAACATCTCAAATCCCTCAAAAGCTTTTAATACTGTTTCACCGACAATGTCCTTAGCATCGTCACGGTTACGCGTCACCGTCAATGCAAAACGCTCCAAGCGCGGATAGACCGGCTTTAGTAATGCCATAAATCGTTGTTGTTTTGCGTTGTCAGTCATATCGGTAAAGAGTATATCAACCTTTTCTGAACAGTAGGTGCTTCATCACCCATAATTGGTTACACAGAGATAATGATTTTTTTTATATATGGATTTTGTTATCACAATTTTATAAAAAAAAAGTCCGTACAATCAAAGTACAGACTTTTCTATTTTAAAGGTATGTTACTATTTTTCTATAATCCAGATTTATCGGCTTGTCCTCGTTTGACGGCATGTGCGCCAATCATTTTACCATGTTCTAACCCTTTTACACAATCGAAACGATAGTGAATTCCACCGTAAATACGGGACTCGGAAGCTTCTTTTGCCATAGCATTAAATTCAGAGGCATTGTTAGGAAAGAGATATGACAAAACCTCCGCAGCCGCACCGGAGAATGTGGAGTGTCCTGAAGTATAAGCAGGAAAATTAGGAATACCTGTCGAAGTTTTTATTTCGGCATTTACTTCAGTTGGACGCGGCACTAAGTAATAGTATTTCACATCCCAGCAGCATATACCGGCATCTTGCATTGCACTATTCAATAATGCCAATGTTCTTGCAGTGCGTACTTCGCTGAATTTATTGGCATAGGTTAGTGCCGCAGCTTTTCTGTTCCAATGTCCGGGAGGAGTATATGTGCCTGCTCCATCTGCCCAATATGATGCAATGCGAACTTGCTCACGTGAGCGATCTTTTGCTATGGCAATAAGTTCATCAAGGTTTTGTTTAAATTCAGCACTCTCAAATGTAGGAGGCGGACCGATAGCGGTACGCATGGCAATTTTTTCTTCAGCACTGAAATTCCATGTTTTTACATTACCAAATGCAGGAAGCATGGGCGGACGAGGCGGTACTTCACGACTTGTCCAAATACGTCCTATACCACGTGCTTTTGCATCAGCAATTTGATTTTGATAACCGGGTTGATTATTTGCTGCGCCCATACCGTCAGTTTTTGCATAGGCAATAATTTTGTCGGCAATGGCTTTCCCTAAAGCTTCTCCGGCATCAATATCACTTTGTACATTCATTCCCGCCCATAATCTGCTGTTTTTATGTTCATCGGCTTTTTGGGTCAATAAAGGAATTTCACCCGGAAACAAAAATTTCAGTATTTCTCGAGATGCCGCAGCTACGACAGCGTCTTCGGAAGGATATGAAGGTGCGTCTATTTGCGGCAAACGTGCTGTTGAACCATTTGGTAGAGCATACGGTGCTTTTCTTCCATAGAGTTGTCTAAAATGAGATGTTGCCACAAGAGCATCGTACTGAGCAATACTAAGCAAAGCAAAAGCTCGAGATGCATAGGGAGGATTAGCGAATGGGTAACGAGGATTTTTGAGCGGATTTGCCGGATCAGGTACAGGATATTTGCCATTCTCATCATAGTTGGGCGGTATATTATACGCTGCCGCCAACTCGCGTGCAATTTCATTCCAACGCATTACACCGCCTGCACCCCAGAATTTGATTACCTGTTGTTGTGCATCATTAGGATTTAATGCTCTGACAGCAGCAAGCTCTTGTTGATATTCATTGGAAGAAATATCAGCAGGTGCAACCACCGTAACATCAGAAAACGGAACAACGAATGGCTGCCAGTTTCCGGCATTCGTATCTAATTTTAGCGGAGTGTATGGCTGGAGTTCTGCAATCTCAATGGTTTTTTCTTCACATCCGATAAATGTGAATAAGCATACAAGGATTACAGCACTAAGTGTATATCGTATTTTCATAGTTTCTATCCTTTCTTCTTCAACAGTATTAGCGTAATTTTGGTTCATTATCATGGGTCATTTCTTCATCGCCGCCGCCAAATTGGAAAATATATCCGAAACCAATATTCAACATTGTCGATTGTCCGAAATTGCGACCTGCAACCACTTGAGATGCATTCGCCATAATGGAAAGCATACCGATATTATAACGTCCGTATAGACCAATGGTGGATGATTGCATCATTACCGTAGGAGTAGGCATGGAATTATAACGAATATCATCACCGCTTACGCATGTAAACCTGTCGAAATACGCATCTACTTGATAATCAGATGTAATGTGCCCTAAGCGCAATGTAAAGTCCGCAGCATTCGGGATAGGGATAGAATTTGTGTTATATAAACGACCATTGAAAAAATAGGACTCTTCATCAATATCACTTTCGCCGCGCACAGTGTATCCGGCTTGGAAAGTTCCATACCAGCCATCTTTAGTGGTAAAATCTGCCACCGCACGTAAGGAACCGGACCATGTTCCCATACCAATACTGGCGGGTAACTGATTCACAACATAATTATGCGTAGGGATTGAACCGCCTACTGTGCCAAAGAAAGCAAGTGTTCCTAAACTTGTTTCGGTTGTATATGCATTATATTTCAACCACAAAGAAACATCTTGAAATCCTTGATAACCGCTTAAGTAGCTATCGGAGAATCCTGTGGTGACATAGGGCAAAGAATAGATCACATTCAAATCATCACGTAGTCCGTAAGCGCCCATAAGAGTTATGATATGCGAGCGGAATGTGCCCAAATTTGAGTTAGAACGCTTCACATCAGATTCCCAATATTGTGACCATGAGTTCTGTGAGTAGCTCAGCACTTGACAGAAGCTGTTTTTTGACATCATAAGACCGTCACCCGGAGTTTCTGCACGTAGTGAATGTGAGAATATACCGGCACTGATCATTGACAATAGCAATAAACGTTTCATCATACATAAACCGAGAAAAATATTTAAATGTAATCAAGCAAATATAATAATTATACTTCACATAAAACTATAAATTTGAAGGAACAAGTCCAAACTTGACAATACTGCCATTTTTGAAATAAACCATCACACCTACAAGTCCAAACTTATGATTAGCAACATAGACTATTTTTTGAACAATCGGATCATCCTTGGTTTCTTCCACTTTTAGAACTTTAATTTTCCAAAAGACAATGTCATAATCGTCTGTTGTGGATTTATAAACTACCTGGCGAGTGATCTTTACATTATCATTATCCGTAAATTCATATTTATCCCCCACAATAGCAGAATATTTCACCAATGTAAAGGGTTTGGACATATCTCCGCCACTATACATAAAATCCTGTATTCCCTCAGATGTGATTCTTGATTTTATATTGACCGTTAGATTCATAGATTTTCGGTCGGCAGTATCAAGACTTACACCGAATTTCTTGAGATAGGTATTGAGGATGGTAAATTTTTGGTCTCTGTTTAAAGTGTGAGTACCAATAAGTGTATCAAGTGATTTGACGGATGTACTATCAAAGGTAAACTTGGCAAATGTCGTAACAATACCATTATCATTTTTGGTCACGATGACGGAGTCTTTGACATTTTCGATATATGTCTCATTAAAGTATAGATAACACGATGTCTTATCACCAACATCTGTAAAATCAACATTAGGGTTACCTCCCAAATCATTGGGATTAGGAGTGTTCGGGGTAGTCGAATCGCTGCATGACGAAAGAGAAAAAAGAAAAGCAGCAAGAATAACCGAATAGAACATAGCTTTCATACATCACCTCATAACAAAAAAAAATCTGCTTAATTATTACTTCATTTAATTCACAGTAACTATAACAACAGTTATACACGCAAAATTACGTGTTTTACTATGAAATCATAAATAATAATTAAGCAGATTTATTTATCTACTATGAATCTATGCTTTATTCTCTTCTTCGTTATTCTGTGATGCCTCATCATTTGATGATTGTGCTGTTTCGGCGGCATCGGTATTGTCTTGCTGTTCTGCGACTTCTGAAGATACTTCAACATCTGAAGATTCTGCAACTACTTGCTCAGTCACTTCTTCTGTGACAGCAACAACTTCTTCCACGACCGGAGCAGCTTGCTCTAATGGCGGAGAAACAACTTGCACAGGTTTCGCAGTCACAGTGGCAACCGATTTTTTACGGCGCGCACGCGATGCAACACCATCTTGAGGATTTGAATAATCAACAAACTCGATAATTGCAACATTACCACCATCACCACGGCGCTGTCCGAGTTTAGTTATTCGCAAATATCCGCCATTGCGATTAACGATTACGGGAGCAATTTCTGTAAACAAATGCTCAAGTGTTTTCTTCTGAGTGATAAAACGAGCAACTTGACGACGATTATGTATATCAACCGTTTGACCCGTTGGAAGATTACCCTGTTGCTCATTCAAAAGTGCATTTTTTGCTCGAGTAATGAGCTGCTCTGCAAAAGGACGCAACTCTTTTGCTTTCGCTTCAGTTGTCTTGATACGTTTATGCTCAAACAAAGACATTGCCATATTGTTCAGCAATGCTTTTCTGTGACTGGCAGTACGTTTTAATTTTCGACCGGATTTAAGATGTCTCATAATTACAATTCAAACGTTATAATATTCAATCCGCTTAACCTGCGGTGGATTCTTCAGTTAACTCTTGTCTATAGTCTTCAATATTCATACCGAATTGAAGCCCGTTTTCTTTTACAATATCAGCCATTTCATTCAAAGATTTACGACCGAAGTTTCTAAATTTCAATAAGTCTTGCTCCGTAAGCTGAACCAACTCTGCTAATGTGCCTATATTAGCCGCTTTTAGACAATTGTGCGCACGGACAGAGAGTTCGAGTTCCTCAACCGGTTGGAAAAGGATACGACGAATGCGATTTCTCTCTTGAATGCGTGCTTCCTCTTCGGGAGTTAATTCTCTTTTTTCATCAACAACAATTTTGGTCGGCTTAAAATGACCGAACATTGCAAGATGTTCTTGCAGAATTACTGCAGCATTTTCTACGGCTTCTTGTGGTGTAATTGTTCCGTCTGTATGAACATCAAGCGTTAATTGTTCATAATCGGTTTTTTGTCCCACACGAAAAGGTTGAATTGTATAGACAACATTTTTAATGGGCGTATGTATAGCATCAATTGCCATCATACCAACCGGAAAATCTGATGTGTTTTGCTCTTCAGCAGGCACATAGCCACGCCCTTTGCCAAGACGTAATTCGACATCAAATTCTGCATCATCAGCCAGAGAAGCAATGTGATGTTTGAGGTTAAGCACTTCAATTTCAGGTGAAGCATTTTGTATATCTTGGGCAGTCCAAGCACCACTGCCTTTAATCTTAAAGGAAACGGTAGGAGCATTGGTGCTCAAGATTTTAAAACGCACTTCTTTGAGATTCAAGATTATTTCGGTCATATCTTCGATAACACCGGGAATTGTTTGAAACTCATGAAAAACGCCTGAAATACTCAACCCGATAATCGCTGCGCCGGGCGTAGATGACAAAAGCACACGCCTCAAGGCATTGCCTATTGTAACCCCATAACCCTCTTCAAGCGGTTGCATGATAAATTTTGCACTACTTTGTTCGGAGGAATTTTCGATTGTCACACCTTCCGGCATTTGCAATGCTGCAATCATACTGTTCTTTCTTTTTTTCGTTACTAAAATAGTTAGCAATAACACTTACAAAGTATTATTATTAACAAACATTTGAGAGATATTAGCGGGTCGTAGCAAAACTTTTTTAGACACGACGTCTTTTTGGAGGACGGCAACCATTGTGAGGAAGAGGCGTACGATCAATAATACTCAAAACCTCTAAACCTGCACTTGATAATGCACGTACGGCAGCTTCTCTACCGCTTCCGGGACCTTTTACTACAACTTCTAATTTTCGAAGCCCCATATCATAAGCCTCTTTAGCACAACGCTCGGCAGATACTTGAGAAGCATAGGGAGTATTTTTCTTAGAACCACGGAAACCATTTCGTCCGGCACTTGACCAGCACAAAGCGTTACCATAGGTATCAGTAATAGTTACCAACACATTATTAAATGTTGCTTTGATAAAAGCGCGACCATGAACATCGGCAACAACTTTTTTCTTAACCCGTTTTTTTATAGCAGCCATCGGCTCATTCGTGTAATTGAGTTAAACTGTAAATTCTTAAGTAATTGAGTTCTATATTATTTGAAAAATAGAACTTTGTTTGATGGTTATGCAGCGTTTGTATATACAAAAAAGCATCTGCACAAGCCAATACTATTAGGTATTATTTCTTTACTGCTTTCTTTTTACCCGCTACTGTCTTACGGCGACCTTTACGAGTACGTGAATTTGTTCTTGTACGCTGTCCACGCACCGGCAAACCACGACGATGACGCAAACCTCTATATGCCCCTACATCCATTAAACGTTTAATGTTTAACTGAATTTCAGAACGTAATTGACCCTCGGTCTTATATTCTTGAATAATCTGACGTAAGCGTGCAATCTCTTCATCTGTCCAAGTTGCAACACGTTTACTTTCATCAATACCGGCTTTAACCAGAATTGCTTCTGAAGTTGTACGTCCAATACCAAAGATATAAGTAAGACCAATTACTCCGCGTTTATTTTTCGGTAAATCTACACCTGCAATACGTGCCATTCAGCTCTCCTCTTATCCCTGACGTTGTTTAAAACGTGGATTTTTTTTGTTGATGATGTAAACGCGCCCTTTGCGACGGACGATTTTATCATCCGGATTGCGCTTTTTTACTGATGCTTGTACTTTCATAACACTATCTCTTTCTCTATCGAAATCTTAATTTTTGCTGAACACTTTGTGAATAGATTACTTGTAACGGTAAACGATTCTACCCTTTGATAAATCATAGGGTGACAACTCAACCGTTACTTTATCGCCCTGAAGAATCTTTATAAAATTCATTCTCATTTTACCGCTGATGTGAGCAAGGACTTTATGATCATTGTCCAATTTAACAATGAATTGCGTATTTGGCAATGTTTCATCTATAACACCATCAACGCGTATAAGGTCTTGCTTTGGCATAAAATAATCCTATTCTTAAACAAAATTTATTCTGTACTTTTTATACTCCGCCAACACCTAGAGTTGCACGTCCACGAATTTTTCCGCTTTTCATGAAACCATCATAATGTCGCATGAGCAAATATGACTCAATCTGTTGTAATGAATCTAAGGCAACTCCAACTACGATCAGAAGACTTGTTCCACCAAAGAATGATGCAAACATCGGAGGTACATTAAGTACATTCGAAACAAAAGTCGGTAAGATAGCAATTATTGCCAAAAATATTGAGCCGGGTAATGTAATTTTCGTTAGTATGTTTTCTATATAATCCGCAGTGGCTTTACCCGGACGAACACCCGGTATAAATCCTCCATTTTTCTTCATATTTTCAGCTGTATCTTTAGGATTAAAGATAATTGCTGTATAAAAGTATGTGAAAAATATGATTATTGCAGCATAAATTGCAGCATAGAAAAAAGAGCGCTCACTAAACATTTGTGAGATATAGATAACTGTTGGGCTTTCCGGAGCAAATGATAAAAGAGTGTTGGGAATAAACATCAATGATTGCGCAAAAATAATGGGCATCACACCTGCTGTGTTAACACGTAAAGGTATATATTGTGTCTGACCACCATATTGCTTGTTACCAACGACTCTCTTTGCATATTGAACAGGAATTCTGCGAGCACCTTGGGTAATAAGTACTACACCGGCGATGATTGCAACCAATGCTCCAAACATAAAAATATCTATGAGCCAGCGATTACCACCATTTGCAATCACAAGATTTACCTCTTGACCAACAGCAGCCGGTAAGCGTGCAATTATACCAATGAATATAATCAATGAAATACCATTTCCGATTCCACGTTCTGTGATTTGTTCGCCCAACCACATGAGAAACATTGTACCTGAAGTCAATAGAATAACAGCTGATATATAAAAACCCATCCCACCATCAGCAATAGCGCCTTGTGAACGACTTGCCATACTGATTGCCATACCCCATGCTTGTAATGCTGCAATAGGCACTGTAGCTATACGTGTCCACTGATTAAGTTTACGTCTTCCCTCTTCACCTTCACGTTGCATCTTCTGTATTTGCGGCATGACTATGCCTGCAAGCTGAAAAATAATACTCGCAGAAATATACGGCATAATGCCCAAAGCAAAAATAGCCGCATTGGAGAATGCTCCTCCTACGAACATATCATATAATCCAAAAAGCGTATTAGCATCAGTGCTTCCTGCTTGCATAGCAGCTATATTGACTCCGGGAAGAGTGATATAAGCACCGATTCTTACGCCAATGAGCACAAGAACTGTAAAAATAATTCTAGTACGTAATTCTTCAATTTTGAAGATATGCTGGAAGGTTTGAACAAGGTTAGCCATTTGTCAATGCAGTGCCTCCAAGTGATTCGATCTTTGCTTTTGCTGAAGCTGAATAGCTATCTGCTTGAACATGCAAAACAGAAGTAATATCACCATTGCCAAGGATTTTAACCGGTTGGGACGATGAGCCAATGACACCGCTGTTACGCAAATTTTCGACAGTTACCGCCGAAGCTTGAATTCTTCCTGAATCAACAAGAGTTTGAATTGTTGATAAGTTCACAACTTGATATTCAACTCTGAAAGGATTTGTGAACCCAAATTTTGGAAGACGGCGCACGAGAGGCATTTGACCGCCTTCAAAACCGCTTTTATTTTTATGTCCCGAACGCGATTGGTGACCTTTATGTCCACGAGTAGAAGTTCCACCGTGTCCAGAACCGGCTCCACGACCGATACGTTTTGATTTTTTAACCGAACCGGCAGCCGCCGCAAGATTTCCGATATGCTTCATAACCGTCTCTTATAATCTTAATTTTCTACTACGTTAACAAGATGTGTAACAACCGCAATCATACCGCGTGTCTGCGCATTATCAGGCATCACAACCGAATGATTCGGACGGCCAAGCCCCATAGCTTTTATGGTGCGTTTTTGGTTTTCTTTACACTTAATGATACTACGTGTCTGCGTTATTGTAAGTGTTTGTGCCATGATACGAATTTGCTCTGTTAATGTAATGTATGTACTAAATATTTTTGATGAAAAGTCTTAACCGTGCATTACTTTTGCAACACTCACACCGCGACGATCTGCCACTGTTGTGATGTCCTCGAGCATCGTTAATGCTTTAATAGTTGCTTTAACTGTATTATGCGGATTCGATGACCCCATACTTTTGGTTAAAACATCCTGAACGCCTGCCAATTCAAGAACCGCACGTACGCCTCCGGCGGCAATAACACCTGTACCGGCAGTAGCGGGTTTAATGAGAATTTTTGCAGCTCCGAATTTTCCTACAACATCGTGTGGAATCGTATTGTCTTGCAAGCGTACTTTGGTGACATTTTTCTTAGCCGCCTCTGTAGCTTTTTGGACAGCATCTACGACCTCACCTGCTTTGCCGAGACCATAGCCCACATGTCCGTTGCCGTCACCGACAACAACAATTGCTGAAAAATTAAAGCGGCGACCACCTTTTACTACTTTCGCCGTTCTGCCGACATGGACGAGTTTATCCTTAAGATCCAACTCTGATACTTTCGTTTTTGCCACGTAGATGTACTCCGTTTGAAGATGTTAGTGCTAATTAAAATTGCAATCCGCCTTCGCGTGCACCATCTGCCAGTGCTTTTACGCGACCATGATACATAAACCCGTTTCTGTCGAAAACAACAGATGAGACATTTGCTGCCAAAGCTCTTTGAGCTAAGATTTTACCGACCAAATGACTTTTTTCGGATTTTGTCTTGCCTTCCACTGATGAAACAACTTCTTTATCCGTAGATGAAGCCGCTGCAACTGTGTGGCCTTTTGTGTCATCAATTACTTGAGCATAGATATGTCCAAGACTGCGATAGACACTCAGACGAAGACGCTCTTGTGTTCCGAACACTTTTTTACGAACACGCTGCTTTCTTCTAGCACGTTGTTTAACTTTTAATTTCTGTACGCTCATTGTTTGCTCTATAAAGAGGTTGAGAACTTCTTTTCGTATTTGTTATTGTGTTATGTAAGCGATTTATAATTCCTACTTACCAGCCGACTTTCCGGCTTTACGACGTATATATTCACCTGCGTAACGAATACCTTTTCCTTTGTAAGGTTCGGGTTTGCGGAAACCCCTGACTCTTGAAGCAACCTCGCCAACCAAATGTCTGTCAATACCTTTAACAAGAATTTGTGTCGGTGCAGGAACTTCAAAAACAATCCCCGGAGGAGGTATAAATAATACGGGATGAGAATATCCAATGGTCAATAATAAATTTGTTTTTCTCATCTCTGCACGATAACCAACACCTTCGATTTGAAGTTGTTTTTGGAAACCATTCGTAACACCTTCGATAGCATTAGCCACTAATGCACGAGTCATACCATGTAAGGCACGAACACTTTTTTCATCGCTGTTACGAGAAAACGACAAGACATTATTTTCTAATTGACAACTAATTTCGGAAGAGATACTGACTTGTAGCTCTCCTTTTGGTCCTTTAGCATGTACTTCACCGTTGCTAAGTGAAACTTGCACACCGGCTGGTATTGTTATAATCTTTTTTCCGACCCTTGACACTGTGTTGTTCTCCTTGGATATAACTGGTGCTTACCAAATTGTACAAATAACTTCACCACCCGCATTAAATGCGCGAGCTTGCTTATCGGTAACAATTCCTTTTGAAGTTGAAATAATTGCCACACCTAAGCCGTTTTTGACACGCGGAATTTCATCCGCAGGTGCGTAGATGCGTCTGCCCGGTTTGCTAACTCGAACAATCTGGTTAATGGCGGGAGCACCATTGTGATAACGTAGAGTAACACGGATTGCTCCTTGTGGACCATTTCCTTCTACTCTTTCCCAATTCGCAATATAACCCTGATCTTTAAGAATTTCTGCTATGGCAGTCTTCTCTTTTGAAGCAGGAGCATCAACCGTTTTGTGTCGCGCTTGAGCTGCATTCCTAATCCGTGTAAGGAAATCCGCAATTGTATCTGTTACTGGCATAAATTTGTTTGAATTACGTTCAACTTTATCTATATGACTGAATGTATTTATCGATTACCAACTTGATTTACGCACGCCCGGAATTTTACCTTCTAGGGCGAGTTCTCTGAACTTATTACGACATAAGCCATATTTTCTATATACTGCACGTCCGCGTCCTGTCTGTGAACATCTACTGCGAAGCCGGGTGGGTGCACTGTTGCGAGGCAACTTTTGCAAACCTTCAAAATCGCCTTTTTCTTTCAATTCTGCCCTTATTGCAGCATATTTATCAATAAGGCGACGACGTTTTTCATTACGTGCTGTTACACTTTTCTTTGCCATTATTATACCTTGTGTTATGCTTTACGGAAAGGAAAACCAAATTCTTTGAGGAGTGCGTATGCCTCTTCATCTGTTGAAGCAGAAGTAACAAATGTAATATCCATACCTGTTATACGGTTTACCTTATCAACATCTATTTCCGGGAAGATAATCTGCTCTTTAATTCCAATGGTCAAATTTCCGCGTCCGTCAAATCCTTTATCGGAAAAGCCACGAAAATCTCGAACCCGTGGTGAGGTAATATTTACAAAACGATCTAAAAACTCAAACATACGCGCTTGTCGCAATGTCACATGACACCCAATGGGCATACCTTCTCGCAATTTAAAGTTAGCAATTGACTTCTTAGAACGAGTCACAGCCGGCCTTTGACCTGCTATAAGTTCTAACTCATTTACAGCGGCTTGAAGATTTTTCGGATCGCTTACTGCAACTCCAACACCCATATTCAAACAGATCTTCTCAAGTTTTGGTACTTGCATGATAGATTGATAACCGAACTGCTTCATGAGGTTCGGGATAATTTGTTCACGATAAAACTGCTTTAAGCGTGGAGTTGGGATTTCACCTTGATACTGTTCAATCCGCGCGCCTTCTGGTTTTATGTCGAACTTTTTTGACGTTGTTTGTTTCTTTGCCATGATACGCTGCTATCAATTTTTTAGTTCTTTAGTATAATATTTTGAGCGTTTTGTTCGAACAACCCGGACTTTTTCTCCGTTCCGTTCTTCTATACCCACTCTCACAGGAATACCGTCCGAGTCAACAAGTTGTACATTTGAGTAATGTATTGGCATTTCGCGCTCTACGATACCGCCTTGTTGATTTGCTGCTGAAGGTTTTTCATGTTTTTTTCTTACATTTATTCCTTCAACTAAAATACGCATAGTTTTAGGATAAATACGAATGACGCGTCCGGTTTTGCCTCGTTCCCAATGTTCGGCTTGCGTTCCTTCGGTTTTTTCACTGCGACCGGCAATAACCATTACCATATCGCCTTTTTTAATCTTGAGTTTCATTTTCACATTCCTCTACTTAAAGAACTTCAGGAGCAAGTGAGATAATTTTCATAAAGTTTCTTTCACGTAACTCACGCGCCACCGGACCAAATATACGTGTTCCGCGCGGCTCGCCTTGATTATTGAGAATAACCGCAGCGTTTTCGTCAAAGCGAATATAAGAACCATCTTTGCGACTTATTTCTTTTTTTGTTCGCACAACTACAGCCTTGCACACATCGCCTTTCTTAACATTACCATTCGGCAATGCCGCTTTTACTGAAACCACGATGACATCACCTACACCCGCATAGCGACGAGCATGACCACCTAATATGCGGATACACCGTACACGTCTGGCTCCGGAATTATCAGCTACAATAAGGTTTGATTCTTCCTGTATCATTTCTCTGCTCTCCCTCTATTAAATTGCACGTTCAATAATTGTATCAAGAGACCAACGTTTCTTGGCACTTAATGGACGACTTTCAACAATGCGCACCGTATCACCGATACCACATTCATTGTTCTCGTCATGTATCATAACGCGCTTTGTTTGCTTGAAATACTTTTTATAAATCGGGTGCGCAACTTGGCGTTCCAAGGCAACAACTGCCGATTTATTCATTTTATTACTTACTACCTTGCCAACGCGATACTTACGATGCGGTTGTTTTTGCTCGGTTTGCTGTTCATTTACTGTTTCTTGCATTAATTATATCTCCCGATATTAGCCGTTTGCCCGTTCATGAAGAACAGTTCTGATACGAGCAATATCTTTGCGTAATGTATTAAGTTGAGAAGTATTTTGCAATTGTCCGAGTACACGCTGAAAACGAAGTTTTGTTAGTGTATCCTCATTTTCGCGAATTGCTATTAAGAGCTCTTCATTGCTCAAGTCGCGTAAATCTTTCGCTGTTCTTCCTTTCATTCCATCACCGCATCATGACGTGTAACAAACTTTGTTTTGATTGGCAGTTTATGAGATGCTAATCTTACCGCTTCCTCAGCTGCCTCTTTAGAAACACCGTCAATTTCAAAGAGTATGCGTCCTGGTTTTACTACAGCAACCCAAAATTCCGGATTACCTTTACCACTACCCATACGAGTTTCGGCTGGTTTCTTTGTGACGGGTTTATCCGGAAATATCCGAATCCACACTTTTCCATCACGTTTTAAGTAACGATTAATAGCAATACGAGCTGCTTCAATTTGACGATTCGTAATCCAAGCTGGCTCTAGAGCTTTCAAACCAAAGGTTCCAAAATCCACAGAAGCCCCACGAAACGATTTGCCGGCTCGCCTACCGCGCTGTGTTTTACGATGTTTTACTCTTTTTGGTATTAGCATGACGTATTCTTCTAATTATTCTCTTTGATTGTGTTATGATACACTAATGTTTCCCTTAATCGCCTGATTGTTGTTTTCCGATAATTTCACCACGACATACCCATACCTTGACGCCGATTTGACCATATATCGTAGATCCCGTAGAGACTCCGTAATCAATGTCGGCACGAAGCGTATGCAAAGGTACTCTGCCCTCTTTATACTGCTCGGTTCTGCTCATATCCGCTCCACCTAAGCGACCCGAACACATAACGCGAATACCGTCAGCACCTGTCCTCATAGCTGCACTTACCGCTTGCTTCATTGCTTTTCGGAAAGAAACCCTACCTTCAAGCTGAGATGCAATATTATCTGCTACCAACTGAGCATCCAATTCAGGACGTTTAATCTCGCTGATAAGAATTTTAGCGTCTTTCTTAGTAAGCCTTTTTAGTTCCTCTTCCAACAAAGTAATATCTTTACCGGATCGTCCGATAATTACCCCCGGACGAGATGTGTGTATGGTTATACGCATTTGTTTTGCAGTCCGCTCAATCACTAGACGAGCAACACCTGCTTTTTTCAAACGGCTTTTTATATATTGGCGCACCATTAAATCTTCTGAGAGTTTTTCAGAAAGATTTCTTTCGTCAAACCAATTAGCATCCCATTGTTTAATGATGCCTAAGCGCAACCCTATCGGATTAGTTTTCTGACCCAACGTTATACTCCTTGTCGCTACTTTTAATTAGCAAGTTCTGAAACGACGATTGTTAAATGATGCGAGCGTTTACGAATTCTGTACGCACGTCCCTGCGGTGCAGGAGATATACGTTTCATCATTGGACCCGCATCCACATATGCTTGTTTTACAACCAATTTAAAAAGGTCATAAGATTCAAGTGATTTATTTTCTAAGTTAGCTACCGCTGAACGAAGTACCATTTCTGCATCATTTGCAGCTCCCTTCGAATGAAATCGAAGGATATTTAATGCTTCACCAACTGATTTACCGCGCACCAAATCAACCAATAGGCGCATTTTTCTCGGTGATGAGCGTAAAAACCGACGTATTGCACGAGCTTCCATAGTGTTTGATTCTCTCACGATTATTTCTTACCTGTTTTCAAATCTTTACGATTACCTGCGTGTCCTCGATATGTACGGGTTGGAGAAAACTCACCGAGTTTATGACCCACCATATTTTCTGAAACATACACAGGTATAAATTTATTACCATTATGTACAGCAAAAGTGTGACCTACAAAGTCAGGAGATATCATCGATGCCCTAGACCATGTTTTAACGACTTTTTTTTGACCTGCTTTATTCAATTCATCAATTTTCTTCACTAACTTGATACTGATGAATGGTCCTTTTTTAAGAGAACGAGCCATTGTTTCCTCTATTATTTAGTCCGTTTTCTAATAATCAAAGCATCGGATTTTTTTCCTTTTTTACGAGTTTTCAATCCTTTTGCTAATTGTCCCCATGGCGAACGAGGGTGTTTTCTACCGCCACCTGATTTCGATTTACCTTCTCCGCCGCCCATTGGGTGATCAATTGGGTTCATCGCCATACCACGAGTCTGTGGACGAATGCCTTTCCAACGTGAACGTCCGGCTTTACCCCATAGAATGTTTTCATTATCTGAATTTCCGACTGACCCCAAGGTAGCAACACATTCAGCAGGAATATTTCTGATTTCCCCTGAAGGTAGTTTTACTTGAGCATATTTTGCATCACAGCCAACTAATTGAGCTGATGCCCCTGCACTTCGTGCAATTTGACCACCTTTGCCGGGTTTCAACTCAATATTGTGTATCATCATACCAACCGGTATTTTACTTAGGGGCAGAGTATTACCATCTTGAAATTCTGCCTTTGGTCCTGAGATAATCTCTTGACCAACTTTGAGTTTGTCTGGTGCGATAATATATCGCTTTTCGCCATCTTCATACTCTACCAAAGCAATACGGCATGTACGATTGGGATCGTACTCTATAGTTTTTACGATAGCTTTAATACCTATTTTATTGCGCTTAAAATCAATAATACGGTACTTACGCTTATGCCCACCTCCACGATGTCTTGAGGTAATGCGACCGGTATTATTGCGTCCACCACTTTTCTTAATAGGTTCAAGCAATGATTTCTCTGGAGTGTCTGTCGTCACTTCATTGAAGCTGCTTACAGAGTAAAATCTTGTACCCGGTGTAATCGGTTTTAGTATTCTTAATGCCATTGTTTTAATTCCCTATTTCGCCTTACCATTGCTCAATGATAAACTTGTTCTTATTCTTCAACGTTTCCTTCTCCGCCTACGATATCTATCGTATATCCGGATTTCAGTGTAATTATTGCTTTCTTACGAAGTGGTGTATGTCCTCTCATTAACCCCCGCTTTGTCATACGTGTTTTATTTTTCCCACGGATTACTACGGTTCTTACATTATCCACTTCCACTCCGAACAATGCTTTTATCGCATGTTTGATTTGAATTTTATTCGCATCAGGAGTCACTTCAAAGGTATATTTTCTTGATTCTTGTACTTTATTTGCTTTTTCAGTAAGAATCGGACGTTTGATTACTGTAGTTGTCATAATTTATTGCTTCTCCTTCATCAAAACGTTTCGATAACTTTTTGAACAGAACTTTTGCACAATACTATTTTTTTGTGATTCAATATGTCATACGCAGAAGCATTCGCTGCTTGCATAGTCTGTAATTTCGCAATGTTACGAGCCGAAAGTATAACGTTCTCATCCATAACAGGCAATAAAAGCAATGTTTTATCATTTTCTATGCGAAGATTTTTCACAGCATCATACATTCTCTTCGTTTTGATTGTATCGAATGTAAAGTCATCCACGACCAAAAGATTGTTTTCCCTAACCCGAAGTGACAGAGCTGATTTGCGCGCAAGACGTTTTACTTTCTTCGGCAATCCCAACGTGTACTTGTGTGGTTTAGGCCCGTGGATAGTACCACCACCAACCCATATTGGCGAGCGTGATGAACCTGAACGTGCCGTTCCGCGACCTTTTTGCTTCCATGGTTTTCTTCCACCACCGGACACTTCTGAACGAGTTTTTGTTTTGTGTGTGCCTTGTCTTTGGTTAGCAAGATACACTTTTACAGCCAAGTGCATCGCATGTTCATGCGGCTCGACATTAAATATTTCATCCGGAAGTTCCATCGTTCCAGACTTTTGTCCATCTATTGTATATACGTCTATCTGCATGGCTCGCTATCACATTTTAATTAATTCGACAACGCTGTTAATTGCACCCGGAATACTGCCACTGACAAGTATTAGGTTAGAGTCAGGCATCACATCAACAATCTTTAAATTGCGTACTGTTGTTTTTTTGCCCCCCATTCTTCCCGCCATACGCTGTCCTTTAAATACACGCGATGGATAGGAAGATGCACCAATTGAACCGGGAGCACGCTGACGATCAGCTTGTCCGTGTGTCTGCATACCAACACCACTGAAGTGGTGACGACGTACAACACCTTGGAAGCCTTTCCCTTTACTCGTACCCACTGCTTTAACAGTATCACCTTTAGTAAAAGCACTTACGGTTATCGCTTCACCTACAGCATATACTCCTCGTATATTGCGAAACTCTTTAAGCATTCGCGCAGGGGCAACACCGGCTTTACTAAACTGACCAGCTACCGGCTTTGATATTTTATCGGTTCGTGAGTCACCATACCCTATTTGTAGGGCATCGTAACCATCCGAATCTTTTGTTTTCACTTTAACAATTGGGCAAGGACCAGCCTCGACTACGGTGCATGGAACTAAATCGCCCTTTTCATTAAAGACGCTTGTCATTCCCAGCTTTTTTCCCAATATTACACTCATGATTCTTTTCCTCGACGCTTCCAATGATTTAGACTTTAACTTCCACATCTACTCCCGCAGGCAATTCCAATCGCATCAATGCATCAATAGTCTTTTGCGTTGAACTAAAGATATCAACGAGACGTTTATGAAGACGTGATTCAAATTGCTCACGTGATTTTTTATCAACATGCGGTGAGCGGAGTACCGTATATATCTGCTTCCGAGTAGGAAGCGGAATCGGACCTGATACAACTGCTCCCGTTTGTTTTACCGTACGAACAATACGTTCGGCGGATTTGTCTATGAGATTGTGGTCGTACGACTTCAGTTTAATTCGTATTCGCTGTGCAGCCACGTCGTTTCCTCTTTATGGAGATAAATGACAAAGGAGAATTCGGAGAGAGAAGAGTGTGGGAAGATATTCACATCTTCCCACTTTCTCATTCCGTGTTAATTTATTTTTTTATTCGATAATTTTAGTTACAACACCTGCGCCCACAGTACGGCCACCTTCACGAATTGCGAAACGAAGACCCTCTTCCATAGCGACGGTTGTAATCAATTCAACTACTAAGTTATCAACATTATCACCCGGCATAACCATTTCTACGCCACTTGGTAATTCAGCAATGCCTGTTACATCAGTCGTTCTAAAATAGAACTGCGGACGATAACCATTAAAGAACGGAGTATGACGACCACCCTCTTCACGGGTAAGCACATACACTTGAGCATTAAATTTATGGTGAGGATTGATAGAACCTGTTTTGGCAAGAACCATTCCGCGCTCTAATTCCTCTTTATCAACACCGCGCAACAACAAACCAACATTGTCTCCGGCACGACCTTCATCAAGAAGCTTACGGAACATTTCAATGCCTGTAACTGTCGTTTTCTTACGAACACCGAAACCTACAATTTCAACTTCTTCATTAAGTTTAACAATCCCGCGCTCAATTCTGCCTGTTCCTACTGTACCACGACCTGTAATTGAGAACACGTCTTCAATAGGCATAAGGAATGGTTTATCAACATCACGTACAGGTGTTGGTATGTAACTATCTACTGCGTCCATAAGTTCGAAAATACAGCCTGAACGCTCGTCATCTTTTGCAGCAGCCGGATCGGATCCTGCATCAAGTGCTTTAAGAGCTGAACCTTTGATGATTGGAATATCATCACCGGGGAACTCATATTTTGATAATAATTCGCGTACTTCAAGCTCTACTAGTTCGAGCAACTCTGGGTCAGCGATATCAACTTTGTTTAAGAAGACCACAATACGAGGAACACCTACTTGACGTGCAAGAAGAATATGCTCACGTGTTTGGGGCATTGGACCATCTGTACCTGCAACTACTAAAATTGCACCGTCCATTTGAGCAGCACCGGTGATCATGTTTTTTACATAATCCGCGTGACCCGGGCAATCTACGTGCGCATAGTGACGATTTGCTGTCTCGTATTCTACGTGAGCTGTTGCAATGGTAATCCCACGCGCACGCTCTTCAGGTGCATTATCAATTGAGTCGAATGAGCGAGCTTGTGAAAGCCCTGCTTTAGCCAACACCATTGTGATAGCCGCTGTTAATGTTGTTTTGCCGTGATCAACGTGACCGATTGTACCGATATTCACGTGCGGCTTATTTCTTTCAAATTTCTCTTTTGCCATATCCTCACCTTTTGAGAGTAATGGTTGAACGAATAGTGGATTTATAAAAATTTATGTAAACTAACTCTTTGTCAAACCAAATTATATTTTTATGTCATAACCATAAAACTTCATTGAATAACTGCCTCTTCCTTGCGTTATGGATCGTAATGTTGTTACATATCCAAACATTTGCGCAAGTGGAACAATCGCCTCTACCGCTTGTGTGCTTTGTTGTTGCTGTATTCCCTCAATTCTTCCTCGCCTTGAACTTAAGTCAGCAATCACATCGCCAATATAATCTTCGGGTGAAACAACTTCTACACTGAAAACCGGCTCTAACATTATTGGATGTGCCTTACGACAAGCATCTCGGGTTGCTATTGATGCTGCAATTTTATATGCAATATCATTAGCTGAATCTTCAATATAGTCACCACCTATAACACTAATATGAATGTCTGTCATTGGATAACCCGACAGAGGTCCTACATTCAAGGATTCGAGACAACTTTGGAGTATAATCTCAAAGTATTGTTTAGGAATCTGTGTTAGCTCGGAGTGTATCTCGGCTGTGTTTCCTTTGCCACGTTCATTAGGTGTTACGTGTAGAACAACTTTTGCATATTGCCCTTTTCCATTTGCTCCTGTACGCTCAAAAACACCTTCTTGAACCACCTCGCCGCCTAATGACTCTCTGTATGCGACCTGAGGTCTTCCGACTTTGGTCTGTACATTAAATTCTCTTTTAATTCTGTCAACAATGATTTCGAGATGTAACTCGCCTACACCACTTATAATTGTTTGTCCACTTTCGGCATCGTTAAAAAAGCGGAAAGTAGGGTCTTCTTCAGAAAGCTTTGTGAGAGCTTCAACTAATTTATCTTGATCACTTGACGTTTTTACTTCTATTGATTGGTTGATTACCGGTTCGGCAAAGTCAATTTTTTCATAGAGTATAGGATGCTCAACTGCACATAATGTATCACCTGTTCTTGCAAATTTCATTGCAGGTATTGCTATTATATCACCTGCAAACACTTGAGTTACTTCTTCTCTTTTGTTTGCGGCTACTCTTAACAGCTTACCTATACGTTCATTCTTGCCGACTGTGCTATTATGCACCCTCTCTCCAACACTTACTTTGCCGGAATAGACGCGCACGAAGGATAATTGACCAACAAAAGGGTCTGTTATCACCTTAAACACTAAGCCTGAAAATGGTTCATTTTCATTTGCTTGTCTGTGTTCAACTTCATGGCTTGCTTGGGATGTGAATCCTTGCGTCTCGCCTCTATCCAAGGGCGATGGGAGATAATGCACCACAGCATCAAGAAGTGGTTGCACGCCTTTGTTTTTAAACGAGGAGCCGCACAGGACCGGAATGAATGAGTTATGTATTGTCGCCGCTCGTATAGTTTCATGTATTTGTTCAGTGCTTACTTCTTCACCATTAAGATACTTTAGCATAATTTCATCGTTAAAATCTGCAAGTGCTTCTAATAGTGCTGAATATCGTGATTCTACTTCAGTAACATATTCCTCGGGAATATTTGAAGCTATCACGTTGACACCTGATGTTTCATCCTCAAAATAATATGCTTTTTTTTCAATAACATCAATTATTCCTGCGAATGAGTCAGAAGAACCAATCGGTATTTGAATAGGAACAGCTTTGGCTTTCAATTTATCAACAATCGATTGAATTGTTTTTTCAAAATCAGCACCTATTCTATCCATTTTATTCACATATGCAATGCGTGGCACTTTGTACATATCAGCCTGACGCCAAACTGTTTCTGACTGAGGCTGAACACCTGCAACACCACAAAACACTGCAACAGCGCCATCAAGTACTCGAAGTGATCGCTGAACTTCAGCAGTAAAATCGACATGTCCGGGTGTATCAATAAGATTTATTTGGTGATTATTCCAAAAAAAAGTAATTGCCGCCGAAACTATCGTTATACCGCGTTCACGTTCTTGTTGCATGTAGTCGGTAACTGTATTACCTTCATCAACATTGCCCATTTTGTGAACAAAACCCGAATAATAAAGCATTCGCTCTGTTGTTGTAGTTTTACCCGCATCAATATGCGCCATAATACCAACATTACGAATATCTCTTATTACTACCGAGCGTGACATAATTCGGTCTTTAGAGTTAATTTTTCAAAGTACGTCAAAAAAACTATCTTACCATTTGAAATGGGAGAAAGCACGATTTGCCTCTGCCATTCTATGTACATCATCACGTTTCTTCACAGCTCCGCCTTCGCCGTTTACTGCTGCCAACAATTCATTAGCCAAACGGCTTGCCATTGTTTTATCGCGACGTTCTGATGCATACTGATTTAACCATCGTATAGCCAATGCGACACGTCTATCTTCACGAACCTCGACAGGCACTTGATATGTAGCACCACCCACACGTCTCGAACGAACTTCAAGTGCAGGAGCTACATTTCCTATTGCCTTGCGAAGAATTTCAACTTGATCCAATTTTGTTTTTTCAGCAACTGTATCAAGAGCCGAATAAACGATAACCTGAGCTGTTGCTTTTCTGCCGTGCGTCATCAACTTATTGATGAAGCGTGCAATCAGAACATCTCCGAAACGAGGATCAGGAATTACCGGTCTTTTTTCTGCTTTTTTCTTACGCATTGTTGTTCTTTACTTACTTGTATATAGCGTCAATAATTATTTTTTCTTACCACCCGGTGCCGGACCGCCTTTTGCATCAGCTTTTGGGCGTTTAGCACCGTATTTTGAACGACCTTGCTTACGATCTTTTACCCCTTGCGTATCCGCTGCACCGCGAACGATGTGATAACGAACACCCGGAAGATCTTTAACACGACCACCGCGAATCATAACGATTGAGTGCTCTTGCAAGTTGTGACCCTCACCCGGAATATAAGCCGTAACTTCAATACCATTTGTCAAACGAACACGAGCTACTTTTCTTAATGCTGAATTTGGCTTTTTCGGTGTTGTTGTATATACGCGAGTACAAACACCACGTCTTTGTGGACAAGCCATCAATGCCGGCGATTTACTTTTGTATTTAACTGCTTGACGTCCTTTGCGGACTAATTGTGCTATTGTTGGCACCTTATTCTCCTGATTTGTATTTCATTAACACTTTCGTTGTGTTAAGAGCCTGCAAAATTAAGAAACTATTTTATACTATGCAAATTTTATTGAAAAATAATTGGGAAAAGATGAAAAAAACTTTACCTTTTCCCAATACACATCTCAATATTAACGCTCACCGCGTGCGCGTTTTGCTTGGAATTCTTTGACCATATCATCTTGTACTTGCTTCGGTACTGTAGCATATTTAGCAAATTCCATACTAAATTCGCCTTTTCCTTGCGTTACCGAGCGTATATCTGTTGAATAGCCAAACATCTCCGATAGCGGTACTTCTGATTCAATGGTAACATATCCGGCATCCGTTTCAGTTCCCATGATAACCCCGCGGCGCTGATTTATTTGCCCAATAACAACACCTTGGAATTCCTCAGGCGCGCTCACCTCAAGTTTCATGATTGGCTCAAGAATTACCGGTTTGGCACTTGCGTAGCATTCACGAATTGCCGTCATTGCAGCAGTTTTAAACGCCATCTCCGATGAATCCACAGGGTGGTATTGTCCATCATTGAGCACAACACGCACACCTACGACCTTTTGACCAATTAACTGACCATCGCCAAGTTGTTCCTTAAATCCTTTATCGCAAGCAGGGATGTATTCACGGGGAATAACACCACCCACAATATCATCAACAAATTCATAGGTTTCTACCGCATCAGAAGGAAGGGGTTCAAGATAACCCGCTACACGACCATACTGACCGGAACCACCCGTTTGTTTTTTATGGGTATAGTTAAACTCTGCTCTTTGCGTAATTGCCTCACGGAACGCCACTTTGGGACGACCGACAATAATTTCGGTATTATACTCTCGGCGAATACGTTCTATGTAAATTTCCAAGTGTAACTCGCCCATGCCTTTAATAATCGTTTCTCCGCTTTCTTCATCACGATATACTCTGAAAGTCGGATCTTCTTTCGTAAAGCGATTTAACGCTTTTGAGAAATTTACCTGACCTGATTTTTCTTTTGGGGTCACCGCTAACTCAATAACAGGCTCCGGAACAAACATAGATGTCATGGTAATCTGTACACTTCCATCGGTAAAGGTATCTCCCGATGCACATTCAACGCCAAAGAGTGCTACAATTTCACCTGCTCCCACTTCTTCAATGTCATGCATCTCATTTGAGTGCATACGTACAACTCTCGGAACCTTTACTTTTTTACCGTTTGCCATATTATAAATAGTATCACTTTTGCGAAGTGTACCTTGATAAATACGCATATATGTTAGCTGACCGAAACGACCATCTTCAAGTTTAAAGGCAAGAGCGACGAGCGGTGCATCAGGGTTAGAAGTCAATGTAACTTTTGCTTCATTGTTTTGCTGATCTAAACCTTCATTTGTTACATCTGTCGGACATGGCAAATAGTCAATCACACCATTCAGCAAAAGCTGCACACCTGTGTTTTTCTTTGCGGATCCACAGAAGACCGGCGTAATTGCCAATTTGATTGTTTCACGACGGATAACCGGTTTCAACTCAGCAGCCGTTACTTCTTCTTCCATTAAGAATTTTTCTGCGATTGCATCATCATAATCGGCAATGGCTTCTACCAAGTCATGACGTAATTTTTTAGCTTCTTCCAGCAAGTCAGCAGGTATAGCTTCATATCGCAAGTTTTCGCCATTATCACCATCAAAATAGACAGCTTTCATTTCAATTAAATCAACAACACCCGAAAGTCTGTCTTCAACGCCAATAGGCATATTCATCATAACCGGTCTATGACTTAATTTTTCTTTCAATTGCTGCGCTACACGAAAAGGATTAGCTCCCGAACGATCAAGTTTATTGATAAATGCAAGACGAGGTACATTGTAACGACGCATTTGACGGTCCACTGTAATAGATTGACTCTGTACACCCGCAACACCGCAAAGAACGAGCACGGCACCGTCAAGTACCCGCAACGCTCTCTCTACCTCAACTGTAAAGTCAACGTGACCGGGAGTGTCAATGAGATTTATATGATTATCACCCCATTCGCAGAATGTTGCTGCCGATTGAATGGTGATACCCTTTTCGCGTTCCAGATCCATAGAATCCATTTTGGCGCCTGCGCCATCTTTTCCACGTACCTCGTGAATAGCATGAATTTTTCCGGTATAAAACAGAATGCGCTCACTGAGTGTTGTTTTACCGGAGTCAATGTGTGCGGAAATTCCGATGTTTCGGATTTTTGTCATGTCCGCCATAATGCGATAACCCTTTACTGATGAAAGAATAAACGTCTATGCCTTTTGTGGTGGCTCTACGTATGTTAATAAATCAAAGACTACAAAATTACGCAACTGTGATTGTATGACAATAACTTATTGAAGATTTAATACCTATGCACCTCGTAAATATTATAGAGCTGCCTTATGTTTACAGTGCACCATACATGTGATGATTATGATTGCGACACAAAGAAAACTCCTCCACCGCCATTCACATTTCTACAAACAGTAACACATTACATTGATTAAACTTACACAAAGAATTTTACTCTTCAGAAAACAATGAATGGGAGCTTTGCTTCATAAATCCGAAATGCCTGTAGCACAAATCGGTTGCCTCTCGTCCACGCGGGGTACGTTGTAAAAAACCTTGCTGTATAAGAAATGGTTCATACACCTCTTCAAGTGTACCGGATTCTTCTCCGACAGCTACGGCAAGAGTGTTAAGCCCCACAGGACCACCACTGAATTTTTCCATTATAGCCATCAAAATACGCTTATCCATTTCATCCAAACCGAACTCATCAACTTCCAGAGCATTCAAAGCCATTTCCGCAATCGCTTTTGTAATAGTCCCTGTACCTTTTATCTCTGCAAAATCGCGCGTACGACGTAATATTCGATTCCCAATGCGTGGCGTACCACGTGAACGACGCGCTATTTCCATGGCGCCATCATCATCCATGGGAACATTCATTAAACCTGCGGATCGCTGCACTACCTTAAACAAATCTTCGGGGGAATAGTAATCTAAACGGTTAATCACCCCAAAACGTGAACGAAGAGGCGCAGTAAGTAATCCGGCTCTTGTCGTTGCTCCCACTAATGTAAACTTAGGCAAGGTTAATTGTATTGAACGAGCCGACGGACCACTGTCTATCATTATATCCAAACGGTAATCTTCCATGGCAGAGTACAGGTATTCTTCAACTATCGCAGAAAGTCGGTGAATTTCATCAATAAACAAAATATCGCCTTGTTCCAAATTGGTTAAAAGCCCGGCAAGATCACCCGGTTTCTCCAAAACCGGACCCGATGTCGTTTTGATTTCACTTCCCATTTCTTGTGCGATGATATACGAAAGTGTCGTTTTCCCTAAGCCCGGTGGACCTGTAAGAAGCACGTGGTCAAGTGCTTCTCCTCTTTTTTTAGCGGCTGCAATAAAGATTTTCAGATTCTCGACAATTTTTTGTTGTCCAGTAAAATCATGAAACGATGATGGGCGCAGCGCAGCATCACCTTCTTCATCGTGGGTTATATGGGGATTTGTCATTGCTGATGGTCGTGTCAAGTCTTTTGCCATTGTCTTATACCCGGAACAATCTTAAATAGAGAGAAAAAATGATAACTATGACGGAAATGTGAGTGTATGCAACACTTTATGGAGTATCGTGAGCATTTCTTTACCTTCACCCAAACTTGTTATTATAATAATACCGACAGGTGAATGACCAAACATAATACTCAAAACACCTCGTGAAAGAGCAGCTTGGCACAATGCCACATTCGATTGCAATTGTGCTTCAGAAAGGGATCGAACATTAGGACCAACCACACATAACATATCGCAGGGCTGTATCTGAACGCGCACGCCCGATACTTCGAGTAAGTCCCTCACATGCTCATCATTACCTGTTGTCAACACTATGCAATTACCTTCCGATGATAACAGCGCATATATGGGATATCCATGCTGTTCCAAAACATGTAATGATTGATTGATTACCGATGCAGATTCATTAGGACCGACAGCAAGAGTAAGATGGAGGCAATGTTCTTTCATGGTTATCCCACGAAAACCCGTACCATTTTTATCATTATGCGGCAATATGGTTGTACCTTCATTCTCAGGCGCAAATGTGTTAAGTACTTTCACCGTAATACCCATCTCGACTGCAGGTAATATTGTTTCAGGATGCAGTACCTTAGCTCCATAATATGCCAGTTCACGCGCTTCGGCAAAACTCATAAACGGTATGGTAAACGCACTCGCTATCCGACGGGGGTCTGTGCTGGCTATACCGCTCACATCTGTCCATATTTGTATTTCCTCCGCATGAATGGCGGCACCCAATAATGCGGCGGAATAATCAGAGCCGCCACGCCCGAGTGTTGTTGTTCTGCCAATGGAATCTGAACCAATAAACCCCTGAGTAATAATAATACCGCCGTCAAGCAATGGCTTCACGACATACTCTTCGGCAAGAATACGCAATGCGGATCTATCCACAACACCACCCAAGAATGTGTCATCTGTGCGCATAAACTTACGAGCATCAGCAAAAACAGCAGGAATACCTTCGCTTTGTGCATAAGCCGCAAATATCGTTGATGATAATAATTCTCCCATAGCCGACGAATATGCTATGGAACGAGGGGTACACTCACCCAATAATGCAACACCTTCGCAATACACAGAAAGTTCAGTACATAACACATTTATGCTCTCAACAACTGTTTTTAAGCGATCGGAGGCATAAATAAGCTCTCTGCATAGTGCCAAATGCCTTTCACGAATTGCCGTAATTGATTTCTGAACGGAATTGCGATCACCTTTAGCTGCATACTCGACAAGAGCTATCAAGTCGTTCGTCGCACCCGAGCAAGCACTAAGCACTACGATTGGTCGCCGAGATATATCTCGTTGCACAATAGAAAGCACTGCACGCATAGCAATAGCATTTGCAACCGAAGTACCGCCAAATTTTTGAATTATCATACCTTACTTAAAAATAAAAAGCGGCTTCCCTGAAAAACTTTCAAGAAAACCGCTCCACATAAACATTACAGTATGCTTAGAGAGCAAAACCCTGCGCTAATACTGCTTCAATTGGATCTTGCTCTGTGACTGTTGTTTTTTTGTCATCTGTTGATGAACGCCACGTTGATACCTCGTTTTTTGTTTCAAAGTAAAATGTCGTCATATTGCCTTTGAGGATATACACGCTTGGCAAACCTTCTAGCTTATACTTATCACTGTTGGGATGACGACCACTCGCTGTACGCATAGCAAAAATAGATATTTTGCTGCTCGGAATACCGGCTGCTTGCAATACTTTTAGTGTGTGTGGCACATATTTTCGAGAACCAACACAAGAACAACCCGGATTCACATATACAATTACAGAACGGTTGGGGTCTGCGTTGTACATATCTGCTATCTGCTTTACTGACTCAGCATTGGGAGTGTATGTGTCCATTGTCGGTTGAAGCCAAGTAAAGCCCGGCTCAATTACTGCTTGCTCTATGGTTAATTGACGTGCAACATCTTCGGGCACTGATACAGACTCATTGCACCCAAGCATCACAAAAAACAAAGACAGGCAAAATATGCTCTGTACTATTCTACGGTGTATCATGATAAATACTCAGTAAAAATGTGAAAAACTCCTTCAACATTGTACTATATGACAATGTTTTAGACCAAATTATGCAATTTTTTTGAAACATGGAACTATCAATGGTATTTTGACGGCTCATCATAGCAGATTTTAGTTTCTTTCTGCCTCAAGTACCATAATCATCTCATTGAAATCTTCATCTGTCAAATGGTATTTAGTATTACAGTACTGGCAAGAAAGTTCATTTTGGTTTTCTGCACGCATTTCCTTTACTTCTTTGATGCCAAGAGTTTGGATAACAGCTTTAAATCGAGCCAATGAACATCGGCAATAAAAATCCAACGGTGTTGTGCTAATCACATCAAAGCCATCGGGTAAGATACGATGCAATATATCATCGGGGTTTTCATGATGTGCGAATAAAGTGCCCAAATCAGGCAACTCACGCATCAGTGACTCCACATGCTCTATCTCTGCTTCACTCGCTCCCGGCATGGCTTGAGCAATAACACCGCCGCTGCCTATGATTATCCCTTGTTCATTATATGCGACATCTAAACGCACACCCGATGGAATCTGCTCCGATTGCGCAAGGTACAAAGCAATGTCGGATGTCACATCGCCACGCAATAACTCAACAATCCCCGTGGTCGGTTCATAGCTGTTATAGCGAAATTTGGTTACCTTCAAAAAACCTGCGCCCAATGCTTCATGAAAATGATGTATGTGATTAAGCGGATTTTCCACACTCGGTTGCAATCGAACATAACCGCGTACCTCGCCCACTTGCAATGCCTCAGCATACATATTTTGAATAATACCGCTGCCTTCCGTTTGCAAAATTATACGCTCCTCTCCCTTAAGGAATGAGGCAAGTAAAGCAGCTCCGGACAATACTTTACCCAAAAAATACGATGACAAAAGATCAAGTTCGTGTTTTTCCTGAGCGGCAAGCACTGTCTGCGTACTTTTTACCGCCACGGCACGGATATTACCACTTTTCGACAAAACACGAACGATTCTGTCGCGATGATAATAGCGTTGTTTTAATTCTTCATTCATACAATGTGAAATTTATTGATGTGCCGATACCACATAAGCCCTCATGCTCGAAGACGCACATTGCGGCACAATAACTAAAAACAATCCCTTCGCAACGGAAAAGCAGCGAAGGGACACAGAAGCAATAGCATCAAAAACGTGTCGCAAGATAATGCGGCAACATTTCCCGCCAAGTGGGCCAATCATGTGGCATATCCTTACCCCACATATCAAGCTCATTCGGAATACCCTTATTCCACAATATTTGGCTCATCTCTTTCGATGCCGGAGGATACTCATAATTTCCCTGTCCCGTCACAAAATGCAAATGTTTTTTGTTGCGTAACAACTCCAATGTGTGATGATCGTGCATATTGGGCATATAGTCAACCGGAGAATTAAAATAACAGTTCTCATCATAATATTTACCCGTGTAGAGCTTGATATCATACGTACCGCTCATACCGATAAAACCATCGAACAAATCAGGACGACGCAATACAGTATTCACCGCATGAAATGCCCCAAGTGATGCGCCTGTTGTAATAATCGGCACACGCTGACCTCCGCAATCATTAAAAATAAACGGCACGACCTCTTCGGCAACATAACCATTATATTGCTGATGACGAACGGCTTTATCACGGGTCTTCATCCGCGAATTGAGCCAGCTCTCGCTGTTAATACTGTTAATTGAATAGACCTTCACTTTCCCGCTGTTGATATAGGGACGTATAGCATCTATCAGATAAAAACGCTCATACTCCAAATAGTCCGCAGCAGCGGTCGGAAACATCAATAAAGCAAAGCCATAATAACCGTACTTTACTATCTCCATTTCTTTATTGAGGCGAGGACTCCACCACTTCGTAATTCTTCTTTCCATAACATTAAGCCTTTCTCTTTACTCATATAGAAAAATTTGTATGACAATTTATAGCGGCAAAAATCGGAAATTTATGAACAGCAGCATATCTTCATAGCCATAACTCACTAAATTTTTTCTCTTTTCTCTCTCGGTTTGTCAGTAGTTTTGCGAAAACTTTTTAGGGATTACTCAGATGATGGAACACAAATCCGCTGCCATTGCCGTACCGCCGATACCCACTATGCCAGCCGGCTTACAAGAATGGTTCAAAGCTTTTTACGAATTAGTCATTATTCTGCGCAAAGAATGCCCTTGGGACAGAAAACAAACCCATGAATCCATCTCCCATCTTTTGGTCGAAGAAGCGTACGAAACCTTAGACGCCATTGCCCAAGGTGACGATAAAGAATTTTCCAAAGAATTGGGCGATTTATTGCTCCATGTGGTTATGCACGGAGTTATGGCAGAACAAAGGGGTGCTTTTACCATGCAAGATGTCATACAAAGAGTATTTGAAAAATTAGTCCATCGCCACCCCCATGTTTTTGGCGAAAGCAAAGCCGACAATGAACTAGAAGTCAAACAACGATGGGAAGAAATGAAAATGAAAGAGGGACGCTCTTCCGTGTTGGAAGGTGTGCCCGCAGCAATGCCCGCCCTACTGCGTGCCCAACGTATTCAAGAAAAAGCAGCAGGAGTCGGCTTCGATTGGTCGGATAAAAAAGAAATGTGGAAAAAGGTAGATGAAGAATTAGCAGAACTGCATGAAGCAATGAGCCAAGACAATCCCCAAAAAACCAAACAAGAATTCGGCGATGTGTTTTTTGCGCTTGTCAATGCTGCCCGATTTGAAGGAATCGTTGCCGAAGAAAGCGTGCAATTAACCAATAGCAAATTCACCCGACGCTTTGCCTATATTGAACAAAAAGCTGCCGAACATGGCAAAAATTTACGCGATATGACTCTCGGCGAAATGGACGAATGGTGGAATGAAGCTAAAAAAATGGAATAGATACAATCTTTCATAAAAAAATCAAATAATGTCTGCACTCACATTTTTACACCATCATAATTACCTTTTCATACAATACGGTATTGAGACATAAATTTTCAGAACATTATGAAATATAAGCTTTTAGGTGGTGGCATAGTTTCTGCATCCAATTACCAAGAACTCGCTGAGTTGCTTTGGGAAAGCAGCCATATACCTTCACATACATTAGAGGAGTTCATGGACAGAACGGCTACGAACTGTAAGATACAAACAGGTGCGATTATATCCACATATAATGTCGAAGAGTTTATTACAGATTTGATATTTAATGGGTTTGTGATAGAAGTATAATCTTAAACAATATGGAAAATTCAGTTAATAATACTACAGAATCGTATTATTTGTGGGAAACTCAACCAGCATGTACCTTTATTATACAACAAATAGCTGATTTACTTATATGTCAACATTTAGGAATCAGCGATTACAAGTTGTGTTTTTTAGTTATACCCCATGATGAACGTTATATTTCAAGAAAATTTGACATCATAAAAAATACACCACCACAGGGATTGTCACTTAACTTTTGGGAGCAATTCAATTCCGAAACCCGTAGAAAGAACAGAGAGTCTTACAAAGAGGAATATATCAAAATACACACTGTAGAGCACTATAATCATCCTAATGGACTTGATTCAGGAACCTTGCAATCATATTTTCAGGAGAATACTACAGAAAGTCAGGAAGCGGAAAAAGAATTAGATAAAAGAACAATATTGCGGTTCAAAAGAGACTTTGTGAATGAAATAATAAACGAGAGAAGAAACGAAGTACCATATCACTATAATTCCTCTTTCCCTCACACTAAAAGCGGTAATTTTAATGAGGGTCAACAGGAATTCGATATCTATATAATCTTGGGAGTGAATAAAAACCTTATTTTTGATAGCCCTAATACAGTATTTTTTTTCGATTATCCAAGTATAGGTTATAACTACGTAGAATGTGTCGTTAATAAATTTTTAGAACTATCGTATGAAACGCTTAATGAAAGAGATTTATCTTTTGATAATTCTATATTTAAACCCATTAAACCTAAAAATTCAGGGGAAAATTACGAATACTTAATACACCGTAATAGCGTCAACGAGATAATAAGAAAATGCGCTCTTAGTATGATGCAGTCAGTAGAGCTATTTTCAAGATATGAAGGCAACCCTGATTTATTAGCACTTAGTAAATTATTTTACACCTGTAATGCTGTTGTATCTTTAAACTATGAAGGAAAATCTTGCGATGGAGAGATTCTATTTCTAAATAGAAAAGACATTAATGTGTTGCTTAAACCCAATCATAAACTCGCAGGTTTTCGAGTTTATTTGGTATTCGAAAAACCAATCAAAATTTCAAATTTAAGACAACTTAGAAAGTTATTAGAAGCATCAGGGCAAGAAATTAAAATAGTGTCAGACTCTGAATTTTTATTTGGTTTAGTTTCACTTGATGTCAGAGTGAATTTCCATCAACTGAGTAGTATATATAGGGTAAAGTTTTCCAAACAATCACAATGGGAACTTTATGACAGAATTGATCAAAAAATTATGATTGTTGAACATGGCATACCGTCTTTACCAAAACCTAACACAAACACTAATAATTTAAATGTGGCACTAAACAATGATTTAAATGTGGCACTAAACAATATATTCCAGAATATAGATGAACAGCAGAAATCGAATTTGAGTGAATTGTTGAACAACTTAGTTGATACCAAGCATGGCGCAACCCTTGTTATCACTGATCAAGCTCAGCTTGAAGCCGATAGATTGGGATCATCCTGTATAGCAACGGTGCCAAGAAAACTGGAAGCAAGTACCATAAAAAGCATATCTTCAATAGATGGTGCCATTCTCGTTGATTTAGACGCTCAATGCTATGCTATTGGAGTAATACTTGATGGTCTCTCGAATAATAACACAGATAATAATGAAGACCCGGCAAGAGGGTCACGATATAACTCAGCAATCAGATACATCAACACAACAGAAAATAAAACGATTGTGGCAGTAATATCGGTAGATGGCATGGTTAATATTCTGACTAAATAATCTCTCCCAACCTCTCTCTAATTCTTTGCTCTTTGTGGTGCATCACAATACAATTCTATATTCAAATCCGGCATCAAGCCCTTTTTGTTCCACATCAATAATCTCTTCATGGGTTGGTCCTACCATCGTTCTGCGTAAAAGATGTCCGGCAAGACGATAAGAAAATGGCTTTGTGGCATCGGGTATATACGGTTGAATCATAATGCACCTTGGGGTCAATAATTTGGCAAACAAACTAATTGGATATTAAAACAAAGGTTAATCATTGATTTTACATACATTTACAAACAAGGAAACTTAGTTTGCACATAATAACAAAGTTTCTTCTGAAACAAAATTACGCAATTCATGGGAAACAGGGATGATACTATTCTCATTGCGAAGCCGTCAAGGGTTTTTCGCTTGAGAAAAGGGGCTGCACGAGCACATATTGATAAAAAACACAAGAGAACGAAGCATTCATGGTATATCAAGAAAACGAACTGACACAAAAAAGAATTTTACAATTTTGGGCTCCTCTGGCAGCTACATGGCTTATGATGGCGCTGGAGGGTCCCATTCTTACAAGTTTTATTGCACGTTTAGCGGACTCAACATTAAATCTTGCTGCCTATGGTGTGGCGCATCCACTTGCCATGCTTATAGAATCGCCCATCATTATGATGTTAAGTGCTTCGATTGCTTTGGTGAAGGATGCAGAATCTCTCAAAAAACTCCAACGTTTTTCCTTAATACTTAATGCCTGTGTCACAGCCGGAATGGCATTGATTATTGTGCCGCCAATATTTTATTTTCTTGCCAATAATATTCTTTTTTTACCACCCGAAATAGCATGGCGTGCGCATATTGCCATGATGATATTATTGCCGTGGCCCGCCGCCATTGGTTTTAGGCGATTTTATCAAGGCATATTAATTAGTAATGGCTATACAAAAAGAGTGGCGATAGGAACAATGGCGCGATTATTTTCTATGTTATTATCCGCTTTTGTTTTAAGCACAATGAAAGTAGAAGGCGTTATTGTTGGTGCGGCTGGTTTATCGGCGGGTGTGGTATTTGAGGCATTATGGACACGGTATGTTGCACAAAAAATTATTCGTAAAGTAAAAAATACCCATACGGACTATGGCGCAACATTAACACGACAACGTATTGTGTCTTTTTATTATCCTTTAGCTCTCACTTCATTTATCAGCATGGGAGTGTCTCCTATATTAACATTTTTTATTGGACATAGTCGTATGCCGATAGAATCATGGGCTGTATTTCTGGTTGTAGATTCTTTTGTCTTTTTATTCCGCAGTTTTGGTTTTGCATACCAAGAAGTGGGTATGGCATTATTGGGCGAAAGACATAAAAATCATCGTGCTTTATGGAAATTTGGTTCTATGATGGCATTAATAAGTACATCTGTGTTGGGGATTATTGCCTTTTCTCCTTTTGGCTCTATAGTTCTTGAAAAATTATATGGCTTGCAACCGGCATTAGCGGATTTTGCCTTAACGCCTATGCGTATTTTGGTATTATTGCCTGCATTGTCGGTGTATTTTTCTATGTTGCGCTCGGTGATTATTAATGCACATCGTAATACTATTGTGACAGTCTCCACCGTTATTGAGGTCGGTATTATCGGTGGACTTATGGCAATATTGGTATGGGGTTTGCATCCTGTGGGCGCAGTGGCGGCGGCACTTTCTTTATTAACGGCACGCATTGCTGCCAATATATATTTGGTAAAATATTATAAATCTATACTTGCCGAAGCGTAGGGGAATTACATAAATCACATTTATACAGTATAAAAAATATTTTATTGAGGAATTGCAGTAATATGGAATATCGGTTTTGTTACCGGCGTTAATAATGTATCTAATTGACCATTTTTACTGATATATCCTACTGCTATATCATCGGCAAGATCTATCATCGTTTGATGACGAACTAATACAGTTCGGGATGTGATTCTTTTTACTTGGGCATCGAATGGGGTAATAATCAAGAGTTTTCCTTGCTCTAAGGGCTTCATGAATTCATGATTCATTGTTTCTTTGAATCCTCTTGCCAATACCACAATAATAGGTTGTGTGCCTTTGAGAAGATAATGCAAGACATCTTTCTCAATCGGGCTATGAAATCCACTGATGACACAATGTCCTTGTTCCCTTTGCTGTATTGCCCAATCATAACAAGCCAATACCGCCGATGCAGGTACGGTACGGCTACATAAAAAAGCTGTTTTTGACAACTTTATCAAATCAATATTTCCTCTATACTTTAGTGCCATTCGCTTGGTTTTCGCAGTATATGACCGTCACGTTTTGTCACTTCGTTTGGCAATTGATTATCTGCTAATATCTTGCGACTAATAGTTAATTCGGTTTTAAGAGAGTGTGCTAATGTCCTTAGATTCAGCAATTTGTAATTATTAAGATTGCTTTACATATTCAGTTATTAATTTTTCCATAATCTTGTGTATTTTTGCATCCTATAACATCACCGGAGAGAGTATCTCCGGTCTGACGCCCCGAAAGGGGCGTTTCCTTTTTAATTCGGAAACCATGCCTTTGTATCCACTAACCCTTTGTTTCATCATAGAGTTAGTTCTCCCAAAAAGAATTACAAACAACGATGTATATTGAACATTCGCTTTATCAAGTTCCTGCTGTGATAGTAGTGCACTGTCGTGAAAACCATCAATTTTCATAAGACGTTGACATTATTCTACTATCATCACTCCGGTGTCGTTCCAAGCAATGTACATGTCCGTTCATAGACTTCAACTTGGGCTTGAACATGAGCATGGTAACGAGGATAATGATCTTTTCTGAAAGGATGCAACCATTGTACTATGGAACGATAGGGTTGCTTTTTGGTCAAAATTGCGCGTACTTTATCCCGAATATTCTCCATATCGCGAAGGTCAATAAACGTGGAATGAAATATATAGGAAATAAGATCGGAAAGCGTATGATTATGGATATTCCTATAATAATTATTGGCATTATGTATTCTATCGGTAAGGTCACGTGCATGCTTGGGGTCATTTTTTATACGTGAAGCATCTCTGTTCACATTGTGAATATCTAAACTTAAAGCAACTAATTCTGTTTGAGATATAGCTTCATCTGAAAAATCAACCATCACACGTGCAAATTGCAATAAGGAACGACGAAATGATGTTGCCAAATCTATGTCATTGAGAATAATATGTTCCAATACCTCTCTATTCTTATTGATGGGCTGAGAAAATTTTTCGCCATAACGCGATAATGACACGGTGAATGAATCTAAGGTCAAATATAATCTATTGGTGAACTCTTCTGCCTTGCGTTCATCATTCTTTTCAATAATTCTCTCCTCTCGTGTAAAGATATTTGCGATTTCGGCTTCCTCATCACGTTCTTTTATTTGCACTAAAACATAAAATTTCATCTCATCATCATAATCATAACCATTAAGCATGGCAAGCAATATCGTATAATCGGACAATACTGTGCGTGCATCGTCCTCATCAAAATCATTCGTGAATTTTAATCCTTCCATAAAATCACGTTTTTTCATTGTGTGTACTAATTCACTGATAAATGAATGGGGAAAACCCTCCCATCCTATTTCTTTATCTTTATTTTTTCTTTGTTCTGCCATACTTCCTTCTTGCATTTGAAGGTATAACCATGCATTCATATCCATTTCATGGTCGCCGATAAGGGCTAAACCCCAATTATTGCCTTCGCTATTGGGATACTTTTTCAGAACATTGCCTTTTCGACCAAAAAGTTGCTCATAGAGTTTTTTCAATACTGCCACACCTTCATTATTGGTCAGCAGACCTGTGGTATTGTCAGTATTTTGGGAAAATAATGATTTTCTTACACCAATGATAGAATGATTATTGCTTTCGCAAATTGCCTTGTAATTATCGGTGTTGACAAGCAGGCGGGCTCTGCCATGCAGTAACTCTGCTTGAACGGAATATTGTTCCACCGGCATACTAAAATAATCAGTCATCGTTGACTCCATATAATGTGATAAATGATATGTAAATATATAATTTTAATTATCCTTCGTCCTCATTTTCTAATTCCTTACCCATCCTATACTTAATATCATAATTAATGATAAAATCTAATTCCTCGTCTGTAAAACCATAATGCTCGGCAAGCACAGTGTCTATTTCATCTATGATGGGTTTGGATAAAGCAATCTTAAATGATTGTGTTTGAATTTCACCTGTTTGTTTCTGTATTCTTGTAAGCATTGATGAGTTTGCGTCTAAATCTTTTAAATATTTCTTCCCAAGTTTTTGTAGTTCAGCATCCTCTAATACTGAATTAGGAAACTTAAAGCCTTGTATATCGCTCGGATTTAAATCTCTAAGATTAGATGCAACAGTATACCACCACCAAAACAGATTACTGCTTAGAAGTGATACACAAAGAATATCTTGATTCTTCTTTTTCACATAGAAAAGGTTTTCACGGCTTGATTTTCCTTCTTTACCATTAACATAAAACTTTGGAGAAAAATTTGTGAAAATTTTCCAATAAAGTCCACCAGTGGTTCTATAATATACTTCATTTGATGAATGTTTAGTAATTAGTTGTGATATTGTATTCTCTGATTTTAAAATTTTTTTAAGAATATTTTTTTCAATTTTATTGCCTAGCTTTGGTATCCAAAATGAATTTCTTTTGTCATTCCAAGATGTGTATGAAATATTGGGAAAAACATCGTTTCTTATGTCTGATGACCACTTAATATAATTTGTAGTATAAACATTTGGTTTTTCATTGTAATTTGAAATAAAAATGGTCAGTGCACGATTTACATTTTCAAAAAGTTTCCCAGGTCGCCAAGCAAAATTTGAATACCAAGTCGTTCTTTTTGCTTCAAGTAAATTTTGAACAATTACCATTCTTTGTGTACATACTAAAGCAAGTGGAACAATCATTGAAATATTTCCCGTCTCTTTTAGTATTCCTAGACTTTTTTCCATACACATACTATGAACAGCACCCGAATCAAATGTTTTCAGTCCAATGGGTAAATAAGATATTTGCCTAACCTCCACATACGGTGGATTTCCAATAATGACATCGAATCCACCTTTTTCATGGATAATTTCATAAAATTCCGCAAACCAATGAAAGGGTTGATGTGTTTGTAACCATTCGGCAAAGCGTTTTTTATTCGATGATTTTTGAGTATCAATGCCATAACTAAATGCAAGGTATTCATTCAAAATATCATTTAGATTGTCTTGATACTGAAGAACTTTTTCTTTTGCCTTTTTATATGCATCAAGATTATCATCTATTTGTGCTTTTTTAAAAGCATCAAAAACTCTTGCCAAATCGTCCGCTTTATCACGCACGGTATTGACAATATCAAGTTCATCCTCAAATACTAATCCTAATTGATTGGGATTATCTCTTTCATTTATTGCTTGGGCAGCATCTTTGAACGTAGCAAATCCCACTAAAGTATTGCCTGCACGAATATTAAAATCAATATCGGGCAAAGGTTCTAAACCCAAATTGGGTTTTCGATAATCGGCTTCGACCGTAGCCACTAATTTTAAGAACAAACGAAGTTTGGCAATCTCTACTGCTTCTTTCATTATGTCCACGCCATACAAATTATGGAGAATAATGCTTTTGTAAATAAAGTATTGCAAATTCGGATGTTCCGGTTTTTTTACTTGCGCCACACATTGTCTATGCCATGATTTTTCATGATTGATTGCTTTCCATGATTTTTGCAATTCGGGCGAAAGGTGCTTGTAATTATGTTCATCTTTTGCCTCTTCAATAAAAATCTCCATACGCTGCAAACATGCTTCGTACAGTGGCTCTAATATATTCATCGCTGCAAACAAAAAAGCGCCGGAACCGCAGGTAGGATCAATAATAGTAACATTCGTCAATGCTTTGTAAAAATGCTTGAGAAAATCGGGATCATTGGTATTTTCAATGCAATCTTGCGCATATTGCCGAATATTAAGATTATAGGTGATAAAGTCATTACTATGCTGAATATCACCATTGTCAATAATGGATTTGATGGTATGGTAACGATTTCTTCGGTCAACCACTTCGCGCCAAATTTCCGTTGGCAAAGCATAATCACCGGTGGCGGGTTTATTCCAATCCATGCGTTTGCTTACATCGTGAATGCCTTGCTCAATATTGTCCGGAAGAGGATTATAGTGATTTTCTTGACTAAGAGGATTTTTGACATATATGCCATGTTTCACAGCCGGATAAATATAGTGGTCACCGCTATTTTTCACCATTGACCATAATTCACCATCGGGTTTGAAAGCTTTTGGGTAATTGCGTTTGGTTTCATCGAATAAAAAGGGTATGATACAATTTTTACTGATATAATCGGTAATATCTTCTTTGGTATAATACGCCCCCATATTTGCTCGGTCATTGATATACTTTTCAAAAATATAGCCAATGACATCGGGATTAATATCTTTACCGCTTGCTGTGTGTCGAGTATCCAAATGCCATTCATATTGGTCGAAAAAATCGAAGAGCCGCTCAAAAGCTTTATCATCAATGTCAATATTCGTATGGTTTTTTTCTAATTCATGTTCATCGAATAAACCACCATTAAGATATGGTATTTTGCCAATCAAATCTTTATATTCGTGATTATTGGGATTATTGAGACCATGATGAAAAAGTTCCAATAAAAATGATCTGTAAAAAGAATAGAATTTTGCTTTTTTCCCACCCTGTATTTGTCTGAGTGAGCAAGCATTGAGTTTATCGCGCAGATAGTTTTTGTTATTGTCGAGAAAACCTTTTTTTTGGATGAAATAGCAGAACATAAGGCGATTGAGCATCAAAGAAGCATACCATTCTTGATTGGTTTTATCGGCAATGCCCTTGATAAATCCGAGAAATGCGCCATGCTCTTTTTTGAATTTATCATAGAATTGCTTCGTTACCTTTTCATTGTTTTGGTTGAAATTATCGGTCATTCGTTTGGTAACATCAACAATAGTGATATGTTCTTCTTCATCTAATTCAAAGAAAATGCCCGAAGCACGCTGATACAGTAATTCGGGATCTTGCTTTTTATGCCAACGAGTTTCTGTTATTTTTGTTGGTTTACCGGCTTGTCTTGTGACAAATTGCCAAATCTGTTCATTTTTTTTACTGTCGAAGAAAATAATTAAATGTTCTTGGAACAATGTAGTGAGTTTTGCTTCAATTTTCTTCCGTGTAGCATAATCAGGAATAGTGTCCGCCGAGGGCTGAGAATTATGAGAATCATGGACAAGAATGAGGAATCCGCTTTTTTCGGCAACGGGTTGCAATCTAAAGCTGATAGTATCTATTGCAATGGTTTGCGTTTTAGGCAAATTATTGCTATTCCATCCCATATCATTAAACAGTTCGCGGAAATTAAACTGTGTTATATAATCAGAAAATTGTTTTTTGGTTAAGCTCATGGTAATTTTTTTATTTGCGAATTAGTGAGCAAAGATTTCATTTGTGTAATGGCAATAGTATTCAATTGTCGTAAGCGCGCGGGCTGTGACAATCCTTGGTGTATGAGTACTGCATTGATGCTTTCAAGATTCGACAGCACTACCAATTGTTCGATGGTTGCATAGTCCCTTACATTACCTTGTTTGTCAGGATTTGCATCTCTCCATTGTTTTGCGGTGAAGCCGAACAAAGCTACATTGAGTACATCGGCTTCATTGGCATAGACAAAGCTGATTTGAGATTTACTTAATTCTTTTGGAATAAGGTTTTCTTTGATGGCATCGGTATGAATATGATAATTTACTTTAGCAAGAGTGCGTTGTATGTTCCATTCGAGTTTTAATCGATTATTCTCATCCGCCTTCAGTCTTTGGAACTCTTTGATAAGGTATATCTTAAATTCGGCACTTATCCACATACCAAATTCGAAGGCAATATCACTATGGGCGTATGTTCCGCCATATCTCCCTGCCGTAGCTCTTAGTCCAATCGCATTGGTTTTCTCAACCCATTCTTTCACACTAATTTTGTAGTTGTTTAAGCCGGCTTGACTTTTAATTGTGGCGAATTCGCCATAATTAAAATTGGGATTGTAAACCGATTCCCAAATTCCAAGAAACTCGACTGAGTTTCTATTTCTAAGCCAATCAGAGATAAAAAAGTCACCGTCTTTGGCTCTTAACATGTCTGTTAGGGAAATAAAGTCCTTGCTATCGTCTTGGATAATGGTTATTTCTATTCCCTTTACTTGAATCTTTTTGCTTTTTGCCATAAATATTCCAATTATTAAGACACTTCGTATTTGAAGGGTTTAGTTTTTTAAGCCCAAGGAGCAAATAATTTGTGGTTCTTTGTGTGGTTGTTCATCTTCATTTACAATTGCTAATTTGTTTTCTTCGCGGAGTGAAACAACCAAAGCAGCTAATTGATGATCTGAAATCCCTGCTTTTAACTGTCTGTTCAAAGTTTCTCTTGCAAACTCTTTCAAAGGATATTTATAGATATCGTCCACTGCTTTTTTAAATTCTTCATGAACAAATAATGATTTTTCAAATTCTTTGGAAAAGCGATCGAGTCTCATATAAACACGGTATTTTACGCCTGATTTTTTACCAAGGGAACCGCCTGTATTTTTTTCATCCTCACGAATAAAGTCCATACCGGATTTCACAAGTTCATGGTGTTTTTCTAATTTATATATTGGTTTAGTGTCCGGAGTGCATTGCGCTGCTTTTAAAATAGTGTATTGCGATTGGGTAATGATTTTACCTTTATTATCCACCCAAGCTAGAACATCATTTTCTTCTGCTGTACGAGTATAAACTATCACACCTTGTTTTTCCGGTTCTTCATTGTTTGTCTTAGTGGCATATATAACATTTGGTAAATCGGGAATGATTTTATTCAGTTCAGGATTTGCATCTGTGGCATTTTTCCAAATCCCATAAGCATACGAAGCCAAGTCCACCTCGGTATCGTCATCTTCACCGTCCAAAATACCTGATTTTTCATTGTAAAGGTCGGCAAGATTCACCGGATCGCCATCAAAAAAAGTTTCATCACTACCTACGACATTTGCGTTTTCTTCTATTCGCTGTGTTAATCTTTTTCGCAAATTTATAATGGCTTCTATGCCATCTTCGGGCAAAAATGAGTAACATATTATTTGCTCCGCCTTTTGTCCAATACGGTCAACACGACCTGCACGTTGAATTAAGCGAATGATAGCCCAGGGTAAATCATAATTCAAAATGATATGAGCATCCTGCAAGTTTTGTCCTTCACTCAGTACATCGGTTGTAATCAAAACACGTAATTCTTGACCATTAGTAATAATGTCGGGTTTTTGATTGCTGTACGGACTGAAACGCTGCGCTAATCCGGTAGGGTTTTCATCATCACCGGTTACACTTTCAATGTGTGTGATGCCCCTTTTCTTTAATTGCTCTGTCAGATAATAAGCTGTGTCTGCAAACTGTGTGAACACTAAAACCTTTTCTTTGTTGTGTTTTTTTGTTAAAAGTTCATATAAAGCATTCAGTTGTCTGTCTTCTTTGGGGTTCCAATTTTTCCCTATTTGCAATATAGAAATAATCTCTTTACTGTCACTGATAAGTTTTTTTTGCAAATCCGTAGAGAAAAACTCACTTCGTATCCAATCGAAACGCTTTTTGTAGGTATCACTTGCAAACAGTGTATAAAGTTCTTTTGCTTTTTGTAAATAGGTTTCTTCTTTCAGAATGAGATTCAATTGATTAGATTCATCACCACTATTATCCGTATCGCTATCTTCCAGATACTCATCTAAATTTTGCGAAATATTTTTACCAATCGGAATAGGTAAATGATTTTGTGCTGCATACACAAAAACATAGTTTCTCAAAATATGTCGGCTCAATGAAAGCAAAAATGAATATCCGCTACTTTCTAAACGCTTGAACAAATTAGTTCTGCAAAAGCCCATCAATCTGCGGCCTGCAAAGCTAAGATTTTGCATTATTTGTTCTTCGTCATTTGTTGGTTTAATCAGAGGTTTTTCATTCAAATATTGTTGCAGTCCGTATCTTGGTAATTCCAGACTGTTAATACTATTAACAACATTTTGCGAATAAAGTTTGGCATAAATATCCTTTGTGTCATTTTTATCAAATTTGTATAAAACTTTTTTGGGTAATCTTTCCGGAAAAAAGGATCTTGTACCATCAGCAAAAGTTAGAAATTTCCTATTGTTGGTTGGGTCCGTTTGAGTATAATTATTTTTGATAAAACTTCGTGTTCTTCGTACCAAATATAATCGCATCAATTCCCGCCAGTCATCTGAAAAATGGCTTTTCTCAAATGCTTTAATACTTCTGATAAAGGTCTCGGTGTGCTGTGAAGTAAACTGAACTTGTCCGCCAATACTTTCAATATATTGCTCAGGACTTATGCCTAAATCTTTGTCGTCTGATATAAACAAACGAAGCTGGTTTGAAAGGTCTAAATATGTTTTATTGTAAGGTGTTGCAGAAAGTAAAATCACTTTACCGTCATTTTCCTCTAAAAATTCTTTTAATGCTCTATATCTGCTGCCATTATCATTTCTCATGTTATGGCTCTCATCAATAATTACCTGACGAAACGTGTATTGTCTGAGATATGGCAATTCAGAAGATAGTGTGGATATTGAAATTACTTTTGCCCTCATTTCAAATTTCAAAACATGGTGTTTCCACATTTCAACCAAGTTTTTTGGGCAAATGATTAATGTATTATAGTGAAAATCTTCCTCAAATAATTTTGCTATTGCACAAGCTGTAATCGTTTTACCCAGTCCAACTACATCGCCAACCATAACGCCATCTCTTTTATGTAGTTTTTTTGCTGCAATTCGTACAGCTTCAGATTGAAATGGGAGAAGTTGAGTGTTTCCTGTTGTGAAAATTTTGGGGATATTAAACTCAGTTATACCACTTCTGGCTTCTTGAGATAAGTGATAAGCAATTTTCAGGTAAATGTAATAGGGTGAAACAAGTCTGTCGGCTGCCCATGAATTGTCAATTATTTCAATGAGTTCATTTGTAATATCAATACACCAACGGTCATTCCAGCGACCCTCAAACCAGTTTGCGAGTTTATTAGCTGCATCTTGATCCATGACATCAATGTTCAATTCACCTTGTTTGGCAAGACCGGCAAGTGTCAAATTACTGCTGCCTAAAAAACCAACTACCGGAACTCTTTTGTCATTACTGTAAGCCAAATATAATTTAGCGTGCAGTGTGTAAGCCAAATGAAGTTTTACGACTACTTTTTTATCCTTCATCTGTTGACTTAACGTCCTCAATGCCTTTTCGTCTGCTTCAGTCGGTATCCCAATGGTTAATTGGTCTTTAAATTCTTGTGCAAGTCGTTTTTTTAGTTTTACTGCTTCGGCTTGGTCAACAATGTGCCCAGTATCTTTGGAAAAATGCTCACGTAGAATATCCACAGGCATTTTCTGCATTCCGACAAGCAGCCGACATATACGATGAATCTCATTCCTACCTTCAACAACATTGGCACCTGTAAGGCAGTCTATTTTTTCGGCAACCTCTTTCCAACCTCTTAAGTTAAAGTAACCTACGCAAAAATCTGTCCGCTGTGATACTTCAAGCGTTTCATTAAGTCCCTTGGTTAAAAAATTTTGTATATTGTCATAAATTTTAGGCATACTATCAATTGTGTCTTGTTTACGAATATACTGTAGATATTGCTATCGAATTACTTCAATCATTACAGTTATGATCAGTACCTTGCCACTATCCACCGTCTCATTCGCACTTCTGTTTTATCGAAGACAATCATAGAACATCGGTTCGGGAATTTACAAGACCATATTATGGTACATGAAGAAAATCTACTCCTGTAAAATTATGTAATTCTTATCTATTAAAAAAATTTATGACATCTTTTCGTGATTTTCAACCCGGCAAACATAAGTAACTTTACAATAAAAAGCGACAGGAGCATACCTATTCACTATGCCCCGTCTTTTTATCCATTGTTTCTGAATAACTATCGATGTCGTTCCCATACCGATATTGCCGTTCGATGAAAGTATTCTCATACGTTCGGTATTATTTGTTCGTATAACCAGAGGAAAATTATTGCTTGTACCCAACCAACTGCTTGCATTAGCATTCGTATTTCCCGCCAAAAGCCATTCCGTGCCCTGATTGAGAATACCCTCATAGCGTTTTTCATTGGATAGCCCGACAATCAAACCACCTTCTTCATCGGTGCGTATTTCCAATCCATCGCTTGCTTTCATCAAGACATTGCCCTGTATGCCATTGATACTGCTGACAACGCCGCCTTCAAGTTCTCCTGCTTTTTCGGCATGCTTCGCCTTTTCGGCAATACCTGCTTGCATTGCATAAGGGACAGCGGTTAATTTGGTACGGGTAAATTCGCCCGAACCTTGAAATGATATTCCTATCCATGCATCTTCAGGCAAACGCTCCGGCAAAGGAAATTCAGCACCGAGCATCACATTAAATAAACCATGCTGAAAATATACGCGCTGTTCTTCCTGCCATAAGGGTACGGAAGACCCCACAGAACCGTAAAGAGCAAAGGTCAGCGAATACCAACCATCACTGATTTTCGCATCACCCTGCGTGACAACACCTTGATAAGAAATCTGACGCGATGATTGCGCCTGAGTAAAATTTGCGGAGCTAAATGTAATAATTCCCGCAATAAAACACACACGAAATACTGTTGCAATCTGCATATTTTGTCCTCAATGAGTTAATTCAACAGATGCAAGTTAAACACTAAAAAATGCGCTTTGGGTACGAAAAAGGTACGAAAGCAAAAATAAATTTTCATCACACATCACTGTCAAGTAAGGTCTTTGCGGCATAGAATACAGACCAATAACGCTTTTGCTGCCTACGCTACTGTCTATTCACCCATACACTAAACCTTATCCGCTTTCTGTCAATGTTTTCTTTCAAATATGACTCTTGAAAGGGTAACTTTTTATACAATGGCACAAGTTCATGTCGCACATCTTTCTAAATCTTTTCCGGCTGAGAATCATTCAAAGCAATCCGCACCTGTTATTCACGATATGAATTTCAGCATTGCCGAAGGCGAGTTCGTTTCCATTTTTGGTCCCAATGGCAGTGGTAAAAGCACCTTACTTTCACTTATTGCCGGTTTAGAAACACCCGACAGCGGCGAGATACGTATTCTATCGGCGCATTCAGAATATACTACCCCGAAAATTGGTTTTGTTTTTCAGAATTACAATGAAAGTATGTTACCCTGGCGCACGGTGCGCGGTAATGTGGAACTAGCTCTTGAGCACACAGTGTCATCAACATCGGAACGGAAAGCTATTGCGATGTCTTTCTTAGATAAAGTAGGGCTTACCCATGTTGCGGAGCGATATTTCTATGATTTATCCGGTGGTATGAAACAACTTGTTGCCATTTGTCGAGCTTTTGCCTATGAACCTGATGTTCTCTTGCTTGATGAACCTTTCAGTGCTTTGGATTTTGCCACCACACGCAAAGTAGAAATGGATTTATTGTCAGTATGGAGTGAAAAGAAAAAAACAGCATTATGTATAAGTCATGATGTGGATGATGCGGTGTTCCTTGCCGATAAAGTGATGGTATTATCACCACGTCCAGCGCAAATTAAGGGAATAATTACGATTGATTTACCCAGACCACGCACCATGGCAATGTTCACATCGCCCGAATTTTTTGCACTTCGCTCACAAGTCTTGGAGTTATTTTCTTTATGAAATGGATATATCGTATTTCCGGTATCGTGAGTATTGTGACAGTATGGGGATTATTGCATTATTTTCACATCGTTTCGGCATTAGTATTACCTTCACCAACAGAAGTACTATTTTCTTTAATGACTGCATACCAAGACATTGTATTTTGGCAAGATATTTTTTATACGATTCTGCGTACTCTCACAGGTTTTTCGATTGGGACAATAGCCGGAATATTTATCGGTTTAATCATGGGTTATTCCGAAAAAATGTATGATATGTTAGAATTTATTGTTGATTTTTTTCGCAGCATTCCCGCCACTGCATTATTTCCATTATTTATGATTGCGTTCGGCATTGAAGACGCCTCAAAAATTGCTCTTGCGGCATGGACTTGCGCTTTAGTGATGACGGTAAATACTATGTCAGGTGTACATTCCGCAAAACAATTACGCATAAAAGCAGCAAGAACACTTCATATCCGCGGCATGACTTTATTACGAAAAATAATTGTTCCCGAAGCATTACCCCATATTGCTGCCGGTGCACGCATTGCTTTATCCTTAGCATTAATTGTTATCATAGTAACGGAAATGTTTATTGGCACCAATGAAGGTCTGGGAAAAAGGATTACGGAAAAACAACAAATTTTTGCTATTGCCGATATTTATGTAGCAATTATCACCACAGGATTGATTGGCTATGCCCTCAATCGCTGCGCACTTGCCATCGAAAAACGCGCTCTTCATTGGCATGGCAAGTAAGCACAAATTACACCATGATTAAAGAGACCACAGAGATGTTCATGATTGATTTTTTTGATGTGTAATTGTGGCATAATAAAAATTCCGGGAACATATAATTTCAAGTATAATTATATATTTCCACACCCCGGAAATGAAACGTTTATAGAAAAATGCTGTTAATGTGATATTTACCCCTCTGTTAAACGTATCATGTTTTTGAAACCTTATATATTTGTGATATTCCACCGTCCCCATTTCAATACTCCGACTGATTCGATAGGCTCATCAACTTACCGCATCAATATAATTCATCAACCCCAATAATGACCTTTCACTTTCAATAACGATAAAAAAGCACTGCTCTTTCTGCCGATGTGGGGCTTTGTTTTTTGCAGTTGTCACAGAATAGGAGAAATATCAATTGTCAGTGTTTTTTTGGATAGCAATACTTTTCGTAAAAATCGCATGGTAAAGCTATCATCAAAGATATCGTGGTTGCGAAATATGAAAAAGATGTGATATAATCAACAGCAGTTGCCAAATTCCATATCATCATCACTCTTAGCTATGATAGTCATACCGATGATACAGTCAAACAATTGCGCAATCAATGCCATTCTATGCTTATTTGGTGACAGAAATCCTATTTTTGTGCTTATTCCATAAATAGTATAAAAAATTATGAGTATCAATATACCTTTAGAAGAGCGTTTTTTGGAGAATGGCTTGCGTGTGGTTATTGCGCCTAATCATCGCGCTCCATTGGCTTGTGTAAGCATTGGATACAAAGTGGGTTCAAAAGATGAAACCGTTGATAAGACAGGATTTGCCCATCTTTTTGAGCATTTGATGTTTGATGGTTCCACGCATGTGGGTCGAGGAGAATATGATGTGTATGTTTCCAAAGTCGGCGGGCAATGCAATGCTTATACTTCGTATGATCAGACCATATATCATGAAGAGTTGCCGATTGCCGCTTTAGAGATGGGTTTGTGGTTAGAATCTGACCGTATGCTCGAATGTGGGGTTAAGCCGATTGGATTGGAAACACAGCAAAAAGTGATATTGGAAGAGTTTTCACAAGTAGTAGAAAATCAGCCCTATGGACGATGGCGCATTGCGCAATCTGCGGCGGCATTTACTCCCGATTGTTCATATAGCTGGGAAACAATCGGAAAGCGCGAACACATTGTGGCAGCAACAATGGACGATGTGCGTGATTTTTATTCAATGTATTATCGTCCCGATAATGCCTGTGTTGTTATTGCCGGTGATATTTCTTTTGATAAAGGTTTCTCCCTTGCCGAAAAATATTTCGGAGAAATAGAAAAACGCAACTCCCCCATACGCCGCAATGTATTCACAAAAGAGCATAAACGCTATGGACAGCATAGTATTATCACAGATTCTGTGCCATTGCCGGCAGTCTATATTTCCTTTCATTGTGAGGGAGTGCGTAGCGATGCCACATTATCTGCCGATATGTATTCCGGCATTATGGGATCGGGCAGAAGCAGCCGGCTTTATAAAGCTTTGGTGGATGAAACACAAATTGCTTCAACGGTTTGGGCATTTGCGGACACGCGTGAACATACGTCCTTGCTGACTCTTCATGCCACAGCAGCAAGTCCCGATATTACAACAGATACACTTGCTGAACATATTTTCAATCAGGTGGAGAAATTACAAAAAGACGGATTATTAGCACATGAAATGGAAAAAACAAGAAATTCGGTTGCCACAAGTCATGCGGCAGCTTTGCAAACCTCATCCGGCGTGGCAGATGCTCTGACAAATTATGTGCTTTTGTGGGATAATCCCCATGAAATTAACAGCTCGGTTGATAAATACTTTTCTGTGAGCAATCAAGATGTCATGGATTTTTCTCATAATTATATGAATCCTTCACAAGCAATACGCACCGATGTGGTGCCGATGGAAGAATAAAGAGCAGTTACATTAGCATTGATTTGAACACTTCAGAACATTCAATCAGATTTATTGTAGTGTTTCATATATTCTTGTTCTTGTTATTTGCAAAAGTCATTGTATATTTGGGTACTTAATAAAATTCAGTAAAAGGTGTTTGTATGATACAATCAATAAAAGCATTGATAATCCTTGCTTCATTTGCCTCCGTTTCTGTTTTAGGTTTTTCCGGCTGTGCAACAATATTGTCCGGTACATCCGATAATATTATTATCCAATCAACCCCTGCGTCTGCGAATTATGTTATCACTACTTTGAAATATGATACAGAAGTTGCAAGTGGTTCAACTCCCGCAACAGTTAATTTATCAAGAAAAAGTGAATACAAAGTTACAATCAAATTAGCCGGATACAAAGACAAAGTGATTCCCATATACCAAGAATTTAATGGGTGGACTATCTGCAATATCTGTATTGGAGGAATATTAGGGGTTGGTATAGATTTCTTTACCGGAGCATTATTCAAATTGGCACCTCAACAAATCAGAGTCAGTTTAGAAACAGCATCCATTGACGGTAATCATCGCCTTTATGGAGTCATTCGTCGCCTTGATGAGAATGGACAGTTACGTGAATTAAGAGTACCCTTAGAAAAAGACAATCTCGTAACTTCTCACTAAATCAAATCTAAATACTCCGAGTAAACAGAAAATGTGGCAATAATCCAATATGACGATTATAGCCCAATGTTGGAGGTAATAATAGACATGAAAACTATAGTAGCTACTTTAGTAACGATTATATCAGTGAACATGCTTTGGGCGCAGCACCCGACAGTTGAGCCATGGGAGCCGGAAGATTTACATAACACAAGCATGTCTCAATCGACATCACCGCCCTCGTTCTTAACTCCTTTGACCCAAATCGTTATTGGTGTATATCAAAAAAATGCGTCCCAAACATCTATAGAACGGTGTCCATTTCACACATCGTGTTCTCGATTTGCTATTGCATCTGTTCATCAATATGGCTTACTCGGAATATGTATGTTTATAGACAGGTTTTTTTACAGAGAACACCTTGTAATACAGTTTTACTATCCCTATCGTACAAATACCAAGGGCGTTCTTAAGTTAGATGATCATCAGTTCCACACACTTTATTGAATTTTGCATGAAATTACTTGCCCTACTTTTATCGTTTATTTTTTTACAGACTTCTTACAGCCAAACCAATACATTAGGTTTTTTAGATAATTTATTGAAAGAGAAAGATTATTTTCGAGCTATTACTGTCTTAAAAGAATTGCGCTTTGATGCCATAAATGATAGCAACCGTGTCAAGTATGAGTATATGATAGGTTATTCCTACTATAAAAGTGCAAAGTATGAAAATGCGATTGATTATCTGACCTTGGTTGCAGAAAAAAAAAACGTGCCATTGGAAATAACTTCAAGAACTCGCACTCTGCTTTCATTATCATACTATGGAATGAAGATGTACGATTATGCCCTCATGGAATTAGACAATATAAGCGCAAAAGACACAACGTATCTTTTATCTACATTTTACAGAACACTGTTACAAATAGAAAGTAAGCAATTTTCTAATAGTGAACATGATTTAGGTGTGATAATTGCGGAGTGTAAGAATCCGGACATAGTAGAAAAATCAAAAAAAATACTCGACATAGTGAAACAACGTCATACGTTGCCATCCAAAAGCCCTATACTTGCCGGAATATTAAGTAGCATTGTTCCCGGACTTGGGCAAATCTATTCTCAACACTATTTCGACGGTGCTCAGGCAATGAGCTTTGTCGGTATTTTGGGCTATGCAACCTATGCCACATATCAATACAATCATCTAACAAATAAAAGTCATCTGAGTACAGCTATTATTGGTTTGATAGCGGGAATGTTCCATGCCTCAAATATTCTGGGCGCCGTAAAAACAGCCGAATTTCGCAATAGTCGCATCAATGATGAATATCTGAATGAAGTAAGAAGCACCTATTTATCTATCGATATGTCAATCTCGTTATAACATGAATTTACTGCATTTGCAACAAATATGCATCACCGCTTCCTTATTTTCTGACCAACGAATACAGTTGATTTTCAACAGTTCCTTACTGCGAGAGAATAAATATTCTCATGAGAGTACAGTATTATCTATTTTTTCAAAATAAGCTTACCTAAAAAGAAAAGTATCTTCGGAAGAATAACACTTGCGTTTATATACTATTATAATCCATATCCGTTACAATAATCAACGATACCATTGTAATGCAGGTTTTTGAGTTAAAATATCGTAGTGCACCAAGGTGTCTGCAACGGTAGAAAATCCCTGTGTGTCGAGAGTATTGCCCATAGTAAATTCAGGGATAGACACGGCTTGTGCAATTGCTTCTTGTTGTATGGGGGTGTACGTGAGTAAAGTTTTTCTTGCTGCTTGCATATCATTGCGAATTTCTTCCAAAGATTTTGCGAATATATCATATAATTTACGTGCGATTTCGGGATTATTCTTGATAAAATCAGCATTAAAGGAATAATATCCACCAGTCCATTGCGGAAAAATATCATGTTCAATGGGTCCGTGCATTAAGACCTTTGCTTTACCTGTCACGCGCGCTAATGTACCCGTCGGTTCCACACACATCACAGCGTCCACACTGCCATTTTCCAATGCCTGTAATTGCAAAGGCGGCGGCAATTCCACAAGACGAGACTGTTCACCCCATGCATTATTTTTTTTCAGGAACATCATTGTAAACGTTTTAATTGCTACTCCCGGAAAACAACCCACTTTCTTGTTTTGTAACTGTTGCAATGAACTAATTTCCGGTTTGACCAATAACGATGACATAAAATTCTTTTCCGAAGCAACAATGGAAAGAAATATCTTCATTTTTTCTGCGGAGGTTTGTGCTAATCCTAAGCCGACGAAGCTGCTGGTGCCGGCATCAATATCAATGGCACCGCTGACTAATGCTTGTCCGAGCAGATTGCTTGATTCAAACTTTTTCAACTCTACTTGAAGCCCCTGCTGCTCGAACATTTTTTTCTCGAGGGCAACAAAAAGAGGTAAATTACTGGTGACTGCCAGATACCCGATACGTATTTGCTGTGGTTGTTGCGGTTGTGAACATGCATTGAAAAGAATCAATGACAGGAGGACAAAAAGTGTGAAATGTTGTTGCATAGTATCAATAGAGATAATCAAAGAATGATACGAAATTAGGGAAAAATAGCGTTGAGTCAATAATAGAGCAAGAAAGAGAGGAGTAAATCACGTAGAGGCAAGTGCGCTTTATTGCATACAATATCGTAATTTTGTAGTGATGCAATGCAATGTAAGTGCATTGCGTCTGTACTGTGCGTGTGTAAACAAACAGTCAGCTTCCATCATTTGTTATGTACATGAGACAGTTCCTTCAGACAATTACAAGAATAAGCCAAAGTACGGCAATGTGGTCTTTCGCAATGCGCAATATGATGCGTATGATTGTGATAGCCATGTTCGGTATGGTAATGGTGACATTCTCGGAGGTGGATGATAAGTATTATGCTTATTATTCTGCGGATGGAATTACACTTGGTTCATATACTGCGGAAAATACATCGGGGTTTGCATCGGCGATATTTGTGCCCTCGCACCAAACCATACCATCGGGGAATGATTCATTCTTTGAAGATAGTACGGATGAAGATGATAAACATCATACTATATATCCGTCATCCACGCCTCTTTTTTATAATACCAGTACACGATTAATCACATCGTGTCATTATACAAGTACCTCCCCTTTTCGTGTTATTCCCCTTTATATACTGTTCCATTCTTGGCAACATTATATATAATTCCATTGCCTATTCCTATCTTTCTATCCCTTTAAATCTGTACTGATTCAGCATGGATTAACTGTCATTTTTCTGTATATATTAGAGAAAATCAGACAGCGAAGCAACAGATTATTCTGTAATCCACAATACCAAGAACAGTACTTGGGATATATAAAAAAAATCATTATCATAATAATGGCGGCGATAAAGAAAATATCGTCTATACAATACATTCATAATAGAGTACAATGAACACAACACTTATTTTTGATGAGGATGCTCTGCTGCATCGTTTGCATCATTATTTACCATCACAATTACCATTAAAAGACTTTATACATCATAATACTCTTCATGCTTTTCAGGATATAGATTTTCATAAAGCATTGCAGTCGGCTGCGGAAATATTCGGATACAAGACATATCTTAGTATGGATGAGTATAGGGCATTATATAATGAAAACAAAATTTCTGATGATGTGCTTGAACATATTCTCACAGTCCATAAAGGTCAAATGCAAGTCCGAGAATGGAAAGAGAGATTACTTTTTGGCAAATACAATGAACATCGGATACAAAGAATAGGGCAATTGCGAGCTTTGTGGAAAAATGATTATGCCATAAATCTTGAAAAATCTGTTCATCCTATTTTATTCCGCTTGCTATGTTCATATCTTGATCAAGGGATTTCCCAATGGAAATTTCCCGCAAAGAGCGATGGTTTTCTCGAAAGCATACGATCAATTGAGCGAGAGAGTATTGTCGGAATTTTCTCAAGCAAAAGAGTAAAGGATTTATTGTTTTCGCCTACGCTTTCTATGAAACAATTACTTCATATCCTTGTGGAGAAAGAAGAACTTTTTGAACAGTATATTTTTGATCAACAATTTCTTCATCCCGGGTGGTCGGGCATGGTAAGCACATTGGAGCATCATCCTACGGCATTGTTTGATGCAAGACCTATTACATTGAAGGAATATATTCTTGTCGAACTATTATTGGAAATTGATTGCATAGATATGAAAAAAGGGGATATATGGAAGCCATTATCGCCACAATACTCTCTTCCTGCATTATTCCAAGAAATAGAAAGTAATGATTGTTATGAAGTCTATACATTATGGCAGGAAGCATTCGAATGGTCGTATTATGACCAAGTTCTTAAGGGTTTGCAATATATACCGCAAAAAACAGAAGTACATAATCAACCGATATTACAAGCAATATGCTGTATTGATGACAGAGAATGTTCTTTCCGACGTTATATAGAACAATATGCACCTTCGAGTGAAACATACGGTGTAGCCGGATTTTTTAATTTGGATATCTATTTTCAACCGGAGCATAGTAAATTCCCGACAAAAGTATGCCCTGCGCCATTAACTCCTTCTGTGATTATAGTAGAAAGTGAATCAAAAAAACGACATGAAAATGAGGCACTTTTTACCAAGCATTCCCACGGTTTATTCAGTGGGTGGATTATTGCCCAGACATTGGGTTTTTGGTCTGCATTATTATTGGTAAAAAATATTTTTTTTCCGGCAAAACATTCTGCTATGGTTTCTTCTTTTTTACACATGGATCGCACGGGTAAATTAGATATTGAGAGAAAACATACATTATCTGCCTCCGATTCGGTACATGGTTATAGCGTAGAAGAAATGGCAGAACGTTGCTTAGGATTATTATCAAGCATTGGACTGACACATACTTTTGCGCCTATAATTTATTGTATAGGTCATGGGGCAAGCAGTGTCAATAACACTCATTATGCGGGCTATGATTGCGGAGCATGCAGTGGTCGTCCGGGCTCGGTGAATGCACGTGTTGCAGCGATGATTGCCAATCGTTCAGATGTTCGTGCTCTTCTTGCCGAGAAAGGTATTCATATTCCTGCTTCAACGGTATTTATTGGTGCTTTGCATGACACAACACGTGATGAAATAGAATATTATGATACGGATGTTTTGAGTTCTTACCATGCTGAATTGCATCGTAATAATGAAAAAATATTTGAACAAGCATTACATGCAAATGCCAAAGAACGTTCGCGGAGATTTCTTTTTACCAATACCGAAGAAGATGACCATATTGTGCATGAGCATGTGAAATTACGATCGGTATCATTATTTGAGCCACGTCCGGAATGGAATCATGCAACAAATGCTGTCTGTATTATAGGTCGAAGAAAATCCAATAAACATATTTTTTTAGACCGCCGTTCATTTTTACATTCTTATGATTATAGCTGTGATCCTGACGGGACATATCTATCCAATATTCTTAAAGCTGTTACACCCGTTTGCGGTGGTATTAATTTAGAATATTATTTTTCTCGTGTTGATAATTCTCGTTTTGGAGCAGGCAGTAAATTACCGCATAATGTCATGGGACTTATTGGGGTAGCTAATGGTATGGATGGTGATTTACGGACAGGATTACCCAAGCAGATGATAAATATTCACGATCCTTTGCGATTATTGATGATTGTCGAGCATTATCCGGATATTGTGCTTAATGTCATAAAGAAATATCCGCCCACATACGAATGGTATAATAATAACTGGATTCATCTTGTTATTATTCATCCTGACACTAAAGAACTTTCTCTCTTCCGTGACGGAGAATATGTCCCATACCAACCTATCAGTGATTCCTTACGTGTTGTAGTGCATGAAAAGGAAAAAACACGGACAATCGAGTCAAGTTATGAGAATTTATCTGTATATATCGTAGAGGAATGAGAATGAATATTCATGATTCAATTATTGCAATAGTTTTGATAGCGTCTTTGGGATTTTTTACTTCATTGGGGGCACGTGAATATCAGGAACGCCTTATTTCTCGTATAGGTTTTTTTACAATGGTATTGCAAACAATTGCTGTGCTATGGGCTGTAATGCTGTGGGTAATTAATGGTGCGAATCCCATTCACATGCAAGAAATAACAGTATATGCAACAAAAGGATATTCTTTTATTATTGATTTTTATATTGACAGTGTAAGCGTGATGTATATGAGCGTGGGAGTATTTCTGACTTCATTGATAACTCGCTACAGCCGATATTACCTGCATCTTGAAAGTGGTTATAAACGCTTTTTTAACACCATCCTTTTCTTTAATATCGGCTATACAGTTACTGTGTTGGCGGGTAATTTTGAAACACTTTTCATTGGATGGGAAATTCTTGGTATATCATCGTTTTTATTGGTTGCATTCTATCATGAGCGATATTTACCTGTGCGCAATGCCGTCAAGGTATTTTCTATATATCGCATCGGAGATGTAGGAATATTATTGGCAATGTGGGCAAGCCATCATTTATGGCATGAAAATATTACTTTTTTCAAACTTCATAATTATACATTAGTACATGAACATTTGTCGGGACATAGTGTAATCGGTATATTTATATCACTATGTATTTTGGTAGCAGCAGCAGCAAAATCAGCTCAATTACCATTTTCGACATGGCTGCCGAGAGCCATGGAAGGTCCCACGCCGTCATCAGCTATTTTTTATGGTTCTTTGTCTGTGCATTTTGGTGTATTCTTATTATTACGCACTGAAGCATTTTGGCAGCATCAACCATCGGTACGAATTATAATTGGTATTATTGGTTTACTGACTACACTATTTGCTTATCCTGTGTCGAGAGTGCAATCCACCGTTAAAACACAAATTGGTTATGCCTCTATTGCCCAAATCGGCATCATGTTTATAGAAATTGCTATGGGTTTGCAAACTATTGTGCTTATTCATTTTGCAGGTAATGCTTTTTTGCGTACATATCAATTGTTGATTTCTCCTTCTATTGTCAGCTATAAAATCCGTGATATGCAGTATCATTTTAACCCCAATGCACAATCTGTGGAAGACCGATTACCGGAAAAACTGCGCAATACTTTGTATGTATTATCATTGCGCGAATTTTATGTTGATAAAGTACTGACGATATTAGTTTTTGGAATATTCAAATATGTGGGTAAAAAATTATCGTTTCTTTCTACGGCGAATATTGCTATTGTTTTACCTATAATATATGGTGGAGCACTATTATTATTATTGTATCAACAATCAATTCCTCCGATGCTTTCTGATTATATACCGAATATGGTTGCAATCTTCGGCTTGCTCTTAGTGATGCGATCATTTGTGGAAAGAAAGCGTCCGCGTTTATCTCTTTTTTTAGTAATAATAAATCACTTGTGGATTGCTTTGGGTATATCGTTTAATGAGAGTTTTGATGCTATGCATCTCTATCTCTATTTAAGCGGCGTAATTCTGATGGGATCATTAGCTCTTGTTCTTCTGACACTTCTCAAAATAAAAGAACAAAGTTATTTTGATTTGAATCAGTATTATGGTCATATTTATGAGCATCCGCGCTTATCATTTTTATTTTTTATCTCTATATTGGGAGTGATGGGTTTCCCGATTACTCCCACATTTATCGGTGAGGATGTGATTTTTAGTCATATCCACGAGCATCAAATTTTAGTAGCATTCGCTGCATCCACAAGCTATGTGCTTGGCGGAATTTCTTTGATACGTATCTATGCACGACTTTTTTTAGGTAATCATGTAAAAAACTATCATGAAGTTGCATTAAAAACATCATAACACTTATCATTTATTATTTATGAATACAAATCAAAAAATACCTCGTACCGGATTTGCCGGTTTAAAAAAACATTGGAAATCTGATGCCATATCCGGTTTCTTAGTATTTCTCATTGCATTGCCATTATGTTTAGGAATTTCGATGGCGAGCGGTTTCCCGCCTGTTGCGGGTATATTTACAGCAATTATTGGCGGCATTGTTGTGAGTTTTTTTGGTGGCTCGTATGTCACCATTAAAGGACCCGCCGCCGGACTTATTGTTATTGCACTTGGGGCTGTGGAAGAATTAGGAGCTGGCAATATGCTCGATGGTATCATCTGGCTCTTGCAGTAATTGTTGTCGCCGGAATAGTTCAAGTCCTGTTTGGTCTTTTGCGTTCAGGGGTTTTAAGTGATTTTTTTCCTTCTGCCGCTGTACATGGCATGTTAGCTGCCATTGGGATTATTATTGCTTCTAAACAAATACATACTCTTTTTGGTGTTAAACCGGAGGGAAAGGAAATTATCGAACTTATCGCAGAAATTCCTCATAGTTTTTCTACGATGAATCCGGAAGTTGCCATTATCGGTATTATTAGTTTACTGATTCTTTTCGGATTACCTTTGATACATCATCCGATAGTTAAAAAAATACCTGCACCACTTATTGTATTGCTTATTGCTATACCTTTGGGCAGAATGTTTGATTTAGAGCATGAGCATACCTATTTATTTTTGGATCATCATGAATATAGCATAGGTCCTAAATTTTTAGTAACCTTACCGGACAATTTATTTGTAGCAGTGGCATTTCCTGATTTTTCTCAAATAGTATCGTTGACATCAATGAAATATATTGTGATGTTTGCTTTAGTAGGCAGTCTGGAGTCACTGTTAAGTACCAAAGCAATTGACACATTAGATACATATAAAAGAAAGTCTAATATGGACAAAGATTTAATGGGTGTTGGTGTGGGCAATATTTTATCAGGTATGATTGGTGGTTTGCCTATGATTTCAGAAATAGTGCGAAGCTCTGCGAATGTTAATAATGGGGGAAAAACTATATGGAGCAATGTCTTTCATGGTATATTTCTTTTTGTCTTTGTGGCATTTTTCCCTACACTCATCCATCAAATTCCATTGTCGGCTCTTGCTGCAATGCTTATTTTTACGGGTTACCGTCTTGCATCACCCAAAGAGTTTTATAAAACATATAAAATTGGCAAAGAGCAATTAGTCATATTCCTTATCACGATTATTATGACACTCGCCACTGACTTACTGATTGGTATTGCTTCCGGTATCGTTGTGAAAATTATTATGCACCTTTTGAATGGTTTACCTGTAAAATATATGTTTAAACCGCTATTTTCTGTAACGATAGATTCAAAGGGAGATTATATTGTTGAAGTGTTTCATTCAGCGGTATTCAGTAATTATATTCGGTTAAAAAAATCTCTTGATTCACTTCCCCGACAAAAGTCCATAGTTATTGATTTTTCCAATACAAATCTCATAGACCATACTGTGATGGATAATTTGCATCATTACAAACATGAATATGAATCATCGGGTGGCAGTTTTGTTTTCGAGGGATTAGATGAACATGTTGCGCTTTCGGAACATAGCTTGGCAGCACGAAAAAAGAGTTATATTACAAATCATAAACCTTAAACCTTGGAGTGATATGAAAAATATTCTAATTCTTATTATTACTTATTTCGTTTTACAGTGTGCCTCATTATATGCACAAACCAATCGCATAAGTGATCACAACTCGATAGGGTGGTACAATTACTTTGGGACTTTCAAACTTTCAGAGCATTTTGGTGTTCACACAGAGTATCAGTGGCGCAGGGATAGCTATATTACAGACTGGCAACAAAGTCTTTTGCGTGTAGGTATCAATTATTCACTTAATCCAAGGGTGCTTTTTCGTGCCGGTTATGCGTGGGTTGAAACATTTCCTTATGGCGATATACCGCTTAATGGTTTTGGTAAAGATTTTACCGAGCATCGTTTCTTTGAGATGGTACAATTATCTCATAAAGAAGGAATAGTGGATATATCACATAGATTTATGGTGGAGCAACGTTTTGTGGGGAAATATAATTCTCTTTTATCCGAAAAAGAGGATGAATATCCTTTACTCAATAGAATGCGTTATATGATACGTTTACAAGTTCCGCTCCAAGGTAATGAAATCAAAGATAATACTCCGTATATTGCACTATATGATGAAGTATTTGTCGGGTTCGGTGAAAATGTGAATGCGAATATTTTTGATCAGAATCGTGTTGGTCTTTTATTCGGGTATCGTTTTTCACCATTGTTACGTATTGAAGGGGGATACCTAAGTCAGATTGTCCAATTTGGCAGACAAATAGGCGGAAAAAATATTATTCAATATAATAATGGCATTATTCTCAATGCCAATATATCTATGGATTTGACATCACAATAATTGTAGTGTTATGACACTATTTTTAAACCGATAATCGCAGTGATGAGCAATAAAAGAAAAAACAATCGTGCAAATGTTGCAGGGTCATGAAAAATATATATGCCTATTATAGCGGTGCCGCAAGCTCCAATACCTGTCCACACTGCATAAGCAGTGCCAAGCGGTATAGTCTGTATTGCGCGTTCAAGAGCAGCAAAACTGATAATTGCACATAGAATAAATGCCAAATTCCATAGTGTTTTATTATTGCCTTCGATACTTGCCATTTTAAGACAAGTGGTAAAGCCGATCTCGAATATTCCTGCAATACCTAAGTAAAACCAATCCATAGTTATAAAAAGAAATATAAAAAAACTCGACGACTAATAATAATCGTCGAGTTTTACAATATAAGTAATGTAAAAAGAATACTTTATTTAGTATCCGGTACGCCTAAATCCACAATAAGCGAAAATCTCATTGTATTTGCCAAAGGGTGATTTTCTTCGATGGTATTGAGGAAGCTGAAATCTAAGTTAAACATCTGATACTTTACACCTGCACCAAAAGTTAAGAATTCGCGATTACCCGAACTTGCCGGTTCAGCAAAATATCCGGCTCTTAATGCCACAACTCTTTCATACCAATACTCTGCGCCAAATGCCAATTCCATCCCGCCTTTTTCCCATGCAGTAACGAAAGATTTTGGAATCGGGTCAGATACCGTTGCATCACGACGCACTAATAATTTAGAAGCATCAAATGCCAATGTTAAATCATTGAATTCATCACGTACAACATTTAAGGACGTTCCTAAACGTAATGTGGTTGGCAATGGATCGGATTGTTGTAAATACGTTACTTTCGGACCCACATTTTGTAAGTTGAATCCAACAGCTAATTTATCATCTAATTCCCAACCGAAAACATCTAACTTGCTTGGACGCCATAATAACCCTATGTCAAATGCACCGCTTGTTCCTGTTCCGGCGCCGGTAGCTTGTCCTGAAATAGGTGCAAGATTTGATTGGATATAACGAAGCCCCACGCCTGCGCCAATATCATCGGAAATCATAGTTCCATAATATAGACCGAAAGAGAATTCATTGGAACGAAAAGTTCCTTGTTTGTCACCGCGCTCATTGGTACGAGTGAATTCACCAAGATTCATAAGAACAAAGTTTGCGGCAACCATACCGTCGAGTGCCTCTACATACTGACCATAGGCACCGTAACTATAATATAAATCCGTATTGAACTGAGGCAACCAACGAGAAAAATTGATTGCGACTTGTTGTTTATCTTGGTAGCCAAGACCACCCGGATTCCAGTAAATAGCATTAAGATTATCAGCCATAGCAGTGCCCACTTCACCCATGCCGCAAGCACGTGCATCGGCACTGATTAACAAAAACGGTACAGCAGAACCGCCGGTTTGAGCAGATGCGGGTAAAGTTGCCATGCCCAATGCAAAAAGTGCACTCATGAACAACATTCTGTTTTTTATCATGATTTCCTCTATAAAAATTATTGTCTTACAATTGTATGAGAACCCGTGACGGTCATTCTTTTACCATCAAAAGCCGTGCCCTCTATGAAAAAATAATAGTGACCCGAAGGTACCATATTCCCATTATTGTCATTGGTGTCCCATAAGATTTCCGCATCCCGCACTTGATTAACAGAGGCGGAAAGCGTTCTTACTAAGCGTCCATCGGCGGCAAAAATATGAATTTCGGCACTAAAGGGTTGCGATTGATTGTGAATGAAGTTCATTCTCGTTTCGCCGGATGATGGATTTGGATAGGTCAAAACATCTTGAGCAATGAATGAATTAGGGTCTGCAACCACAAAATGAGTAGTCGTTTGCCTGTAATTGTTGAGCACATCCCAAGCTCTTGCCGTCACGGTATGATGCCCGGGCACAAGATTAAAGACCTGCTTTTGAGCTGAACCTTTTTTGGAGTCTGTGAACGATGTTTGATATGTATCGGTCGCATCTATCGGCTCGCCATCGTCAATCCGAAATTCAATATTGTGCCCAATGCCTGCACCGGTTGTATTGATTCCTGTTTCGTCAGACAAATCAAGTATTATCATCGGTGCATTCCGCACCATGTCGCCGGCGCTGAATTGTCTGCTGTCTATAAATAAATCCATCGAAGGACCATCACTATCATCGTACTCTACCGTATCCACACCATTGATAATCACTTTATCCGTTTTACCTGCTGCGTGCTTTTTACCGGAATTCGCATAAAGATAAATCCCTCCATTTGCATTAGTAAAGCTAATATCTTTAGGAATAATAAATTCTGCGCTAAATATGCCATTTTCAACTTTCCATGAGCTGCGATTTAAAATACCGCCTACTTTATTGATCACATGTATCTCATTCGGCTTTAAGGGGTCGGTGGGGTCTTTTAGTTTTTCCACATAGGAACCATCGCGCATTGTGATAAAAACATTACCGGTAAAGTCATCAGAAAATTTACCTGACAAATCATAAACACTGCCACGAATTGTGACTTTGGACAATGCTTTAAGTGCCACGGCATCCGTTTCTGTAAGCGGACTATTATTTATCGTGTCAATGACTATGCGGTATGAAGGAATATTTAATCGCAAAGCAGGGTCACCGAGAATGAGAAATTTTTGATCATTTTCGCTAGTGAAACTCAATTTTGTGTTATAGAGTGCTTGACCTATGGTTAAATATTTATCTTTACTTGAGTTTGTCGAAAATAGTTCGGTAAAATATCTATTCGTTATCTGTGAATTTTGATTTGCATAAACGGCTCGAGTGGATGCGAACACTGCAATCGCCCCGCCCGTACGCTTTGTGACAAAATCTTCGGCTCCACATTGTCTGTTAGCATCATCGAATCTGCCGAAATCACATGTTGCACCACTGAGAAAAAATGGTTTGGTTGTATTGGTGAACATAGGAATATGGACATCTTTTTCAAAAACCATTTCATTTGCCCACAAACGTGGGCTGCCATGACCAACCCAATTTAAGGTCAATGTTCCAGTGCCATTTGCTGTGGAAATAAATTGTTCGGTGACGCTTGGCTTACGACGACCGCGAGCAGCATTTTCAAGCGGATATTCAACCATATAAATTTTCTTCGGTTGAATAAAACTGGGAAATCCTTGTGCAACAAGTTCTGCATCTTCGGTATGGGTATTACCATCGGAATTGCCGACGGTGGTAGGTCCGTCATCGGCAACGAAAGTACTGATAGTACGCCAGATACCGGACTCGGCATCATTTTCATAAAGTCGAATTTTATCAATCATCCCGTATCCGGAATTATTGTTTATTACAGGAATGCGTCCAATAGCGATATCCGGTATTCTGTCACTGCCCACAACACGGACATAATAATCTTCGGTACAGTATGAATCTACGGAATGGAAAATATCTCCTATTTGAGGTATTTGATAGGCGGGAACAAGATTGGCTGTTTGAAAAGATATATTTTTAGGATCGAAATGACCATCTCCCCATAAGAGAATATATTCCGGCTTTATTTTCCATGTATGATACGCTTTACCAATAAAATTACGCAAGGCACTTACATCAAGCATACCGCCGGAGAATTCATTGTAAATATCTGCTGTGGAAATCACCGATACTGTATATTCACCCTGCGATTCTCTATATTTTTTATATTCGTTTGCTGAAGCAATCACATCAGGGTGCGCAATGACGATGATATTCCCACTGTAATCGGCATCAAAAAGCGGTGATGATTGCTCAACAGACATCCTTGGCTTTCTTATGTTGCCGGATAATAAAAATCTTCGAGGAGATTTAGGTTCAAGATTGGTTCGCACAATAAACATACCGCCCGTATTTGCCATATTCGTCATAAGAATCGGATTTTGGCGATTTGTAACATCCATACCCCACACTTCACCGGAAAACCCATTGATAGTATATTCGGTAGAACCAATATGGCTCGTATCGGTAAAAAGTTCAAGTGTATTATTTCGTGCCGTAAGTTCTGCGGGATATGCGATTTCAAACCAATCAATAAAACCAATCGTTGAATTTGGTGTCGAGTTCGCATAACTGAATTGTAAAGCACTTCTATTGTCCGCACCAAGCGATGCAGCCGATAATTGGGCTGTTCTTCGAGGGCTGCGAATGGCATCAACATAATTATATGAACCTGAACCAACACCACCGACCGATGTTGTCCCTAAATTTTTACCGCTTTCTGTGACTGTAAATGTGCCGCTTGTGGCATTTTTGTGTGCAACCACATATCTGTAACGAATATTGCCTTGGCGCACCAAACCATCAAGTACGGATGTATATGTTGCCGGCAGCGAAGCATCAACTTGCTTTCCAAACCACTCCCTGCCCGAGCCGATACCAAAGGGGTTAACAAGTTCCTCTTCATTAAATATTCGAGCAGAATATGTTGTTGGTTTGTTAATAATCGGTTCAGTAACGGAAGGCGCAATATCCATTCTTTTACCCGGAGTTAATCCACCCACGGTTAGGACGTATGAACTTTGATTAGTATAAGGATGGACGAAATGTTCAAAGTCGCCTTTACCATCCGGCATAAATCCGGCGGCACTGCCACCATAAAAGATAATGTCATTTAATTGTCCGTTTGCCCCTGTTCTTACTAAAATGGGTTGTTCAGGCAGAGCAAGAAAGTCTGCATCTTTCATTGTTTCCGATAATGGCAACCCACCCGTACCTATGAGCTTAACAAACGGGATGTCCGTCGGTTGGATTGTGATTCCCATATCGGAAAGGTCTTGTGCGGTGATGCGGTAAATTCCTTCGGCATCAATATGTACTTTGAGTATTTTGCGAGGAGACGATTGCACGGTATGTGCGGGCTTTTGAAGTGGGCTAAAAGTTCGCACTAATGGTTTAACACCCCAAAAAGCACTTTGTTCATGATTCAGTACAAAAACCGGAGAGTCTTTTGGAGCAGAATGCAAACTTTCCGGTTTTTCTGTGAAGCGTATGACCGCAGTAATGCTTGCGGGAATATGATAATGACCCGCTACTGCATCATACTGTGCGGTGGTTATGAAAAGGTGAGAAAGGTGTTTATCTCTTGCAATGCCGGCATAGCGAAGCGTTGCCCAGGGTTGCGATTGTATTGGTTCATGATTTTTCTTTGTTGCATTTGTATAAACTACCGTAACCGAAGAAAGGGTGAATCCTGTGGGCGAAGGTACGGCAATAGGAATATTGAGCGTGTATTCACCGATAGCAACATCTTTAATCCTTGGTGTGATGATTCCACTCCTGTCTGTTTCCATGATGTTGCATCGGAAGCACTTACAATGAAGGTGCTTAGAACCAGTATTATGCCATAAATCATCAATGTACAGTTCATATGTAATACTCTTTAGAGAATGTGACAGAGTTTTTTCTAAGGACACGGCTCAGCCGTAAAAGTTTCATGTTCTTTGGCGACATAGACAGTAAAGTCCACTGCTATTGCACAAAAGAACGAAAAAGCAAATTTTGTGTGTCTTGAAAAAAGCCGACGAGTACTTCATGACATTATTTCTTTCCCATGACAACCAAGTAATGCTTGACAGTCAAGACAACCGACAATGTAATCTGATGAAGTATGCTAACTTACGAAGTAAAAAAAGACCAGTAAATGTCCTTATTTATAATTGAAGATTGCTGCACTGTTTGCTTCCACAAAAACGCCTCGCCATCGGGGGGATGATGGCAAGGCATGCAGCATAAAGAGGATGACGACTTTCGTCGTCGAGCGGGAAACGAGACTCGAACTCGCGACCCTAACCTTGGCAAGGTTATGCTCTACCAACTGAGCTATTCCCGCTTGTTCCCTTCATTGGGGTCGCAAAAATACGACCTTTTCTTTACTTTCCAAAAAAAAAATTAAAAATGTTGTAAAAAAATTTGAGCGCATTGTGACATGACCTTTTCAAAATCAACAAAATCAATTACTTCCTTTTGAAGAGAAGTAATGCTCTTTTCTTTGATACCGCATGGTATAATCATGTCAAACTCGCTAAGGTCATTACAAACATTGAGTGCGAAACCATGAGAAACCACCCATCGCGAACAATGAATACCTATCGCACACAGCTTTTTTTCTTCTCGAGTCCATACCCCAGTCAAGCCCTCTATTCTTTTTGCTGCTATTCTATATTCGCCCGCAAGTTCAATGATACATTGCTCAAGTTCTCGCAAAAACCAATGAAGGTCTTCCATGTAATCTCGTAAGCGAAAAATGGGGTAGCCAACCAATTGCCAAGGATTGTGTAATGTCACATCACCACCACGATTGATGGGAATCACTTCTATGTTTTGAGACAGCATCTCGGCTTTATCACCGATGACATTCGTATCACTGCCGTTCCGCCCCATTGTAATAACCGTCGGATGATGGCACAACACCAATGTGTTAGGAGCATCGCCTGATTGTACACGCTGAACAAGCTCATTTTGTTTGCGCCAAGCTATACGATAATCTATAAGCCCCCAATGTTCAATAGCTATCATTGATTTTATTCTTTATGGATAAATAAGACATAGCGATGTTGTTTTTAAACGACAGAATAGTCATCATTTTTTCTCGTAAATGCGGAATGAACGTATATTTGCATCCATATCTGATAACAACTATTTCGTAATACTCATGCAAACGCTTTCCTCTGAAAATAATTTTCTTGCCATTGACACGCATTGTACGCTCGATGAAGCAGCTATCGTTATTGTTTCCGCACCTTATGAACATACTGTCAGTTATGGCGGAGGTACTCGTTTAGGACCGGCAGGCATTATAGAAGCAAGTGCTTTTGTCGAATTTTATGATGATGAATTTGAAAAAGAGCTTTGTTTTGAAAAAGGTATTGCTACTATTGCGCCCATAGACTTCAATGAACATATAGACAAAGATGCTCTTGATGATATAGAGTCACAGGTTCGCGATTTATTAACATTACAGAAGTTCGTGGTTACTCTTGGTGGCGAACATACAATTTCTACAGCTCCTATAAAAGCTCATTTTGATTTCTTTCCTTCAATGAGCATATTGCATTTTGACGCTCATTCCGATTTACGTGACACATATCACAACACACCGTTCAGTCATGCATGTTTTATGGCGCGTGTGGCGGAATTTTTTCCCACAGAACGTATTGTCCAAGTAGGCATTCGTGCACAGTGCAAAGAAGAAGCCGAGTTTATTACACAAAAAGGTATAAAGACTATGTACGCTTCTGCCATTCGACGTGGACTGTGGGGACAACACTGGCAAGAAAAAGCGGTTTCATTTCTTTCAGATGAGGTCTATATTACCTTTGATGTTGATTATTTCGACCCGGCAATAATGCCGGCAACAGGCACTCCCGAGCCGGACGGATTTTTGTATGCCGAAACATTAGATGTGTTTCGTCAATTGCGCCGTGCCGGAAAAAAAATTATCGGCTTTGATGTTGTGGAGCTTGCGCCATCGGAGACAGCACCTCATGCCGCTTTAACAACAGCGCGTTTAGTCTATAAATTGTTAAATATTGCATTTGCTGAGCCGGAAAAATTTGTGTCGGCTCCATAATTTTCACATTTTTTCTCTTTTATCCCAGTGAAGGTATGCTTATGAAAAAGGTTCTACTTTTTTTACCATTATTCTTTATGGCGCTCCCAATTTTTTCACAAGACCCGGTGCCTGCGCCCGGTCCAAAGGAAATTGCTTTTTTATGCGATATTCGTGTGATGAATACCGATCAGCCGAGCATTGATTTTTCATGGGCAAAAGACAGGTTTGCAGAACAATATGAAATATACCGTCGTCGGCTCGACCAAAGCAATGATGCATGGGAATTATTAACAACTCTTGATTCAAGTGCTGTCAGCTATAAAGATCGAGCCGTTGAAGCCGGGGTCGGTTATGAATATCAGCTCTTGAAAAAATGTGCAAGACCCGACATTACAATGTCCTATATCGGTAGTGCTTATTTTGCGACAGGCATAGGCATACCGCCGCGAAGCGTAAAAGGAAAATCGGTGTTAGTGCTTATTGACGATAAAGTACGACCATACCTCACGAATGAATTAAATCAATGGCAAGAAAATGTCCAAAAAGAAGGATGGAAAGTTACTATGGTTGCTATGCCGAGAACAGAAAAGTTTGATAAAGATGCTGTGTTGGCAGTAAAATCTAAAATTCTTCAAGAAACAAAACTCAACAGAACTATTACAACCGTGATGCTTGTGGGTCGCATCGCTGTTCCCTATTCCGGCAATACACGCCCGGATGGTCATCCCGACCACACAGGAGCATGGCCCGCTGATATGTTTTATGCTGATACCAATGGAAAATGGACAGATGCAAATGTCAATACCGATAATAATCCGGCAGGACAACAACCAACGCGTGAACAAAATAGGAATATACCAAATGATGGTAAATTTGACCAATCATCCTTACCTTCAGATATAGATTTAGCGGTTGGAAGAATTGATTTTTATAATTTACCGGTATTTTTCGATAAAGATAAATATGCAACAATTTTCGACTCCGAGATAGAATTATACAAAAGATATTTCAAAAAAAACAATGATTTCCGAACGGGTGTTTTTGTTCCCAAGCGTCGTGGTTTGATTGATGATAATTTTGGAGGTTATGGCGAATATTTTGCTGTGACCGCATGGAGTGGCTTTTCATCATTAAACGGATCAAATACTGTGACAGCAGCAAAATGGTATCCAACACTTACGACTGATGATTATTTATTTGCTTATGGTTGTGGTCCGGGTTCTTTTAATAGTGTTGGAGGCGTGTCCAATCTACTTGGTTTTTCCGCGAATAAAACCAATGCTGTTCATACAATGCTTTTCGGCAGTTATCTTGGCGATTGGGATTCCGAAGATAATGTACTTCGAGGCAGTTTGGGCAGTGAAGGAATGAATTTAACAACTTGTTGGTCAGGCAGACCGCATTGGTTTCATCATAAAATGGCAGTAGGTTATACCATAGGTGACAATGCAATTGCTTCCATAAATAATCAGCCCGGCGAAACAGGCTATGTGCCAAATGTTATTGTGAATAAAACATATCCGGACGGCGTGATTCTTACTGCCGGTGTACGTGGTGTGCATAATGCTTTATTAGGTGACCCGACTTTGCAAATGGAGCAAAATGTGAATGGCTCTTCCTTAACTCCTCCTCAGCCACCAAAAAATCTTACTATTGAAAGTTTGCCGACCCATAAAGCATTGCGCTGGGAAAAATCCCCTGATGCCGAAGGATATATTATTTACCGTACTTCTTCAACTTTGCCCAAAGCATCTTTTTCTCTTATTACTCCCATACCTGTCACAGAAATTTTTTATAATGATTCCGTTACCGATAATAAAACATATCGTTACTCTGTGCAAGCAATTAAAAAGAAAGTGTCCGATAAAGCCATTTATTTTCTCGGTAGCGACACAATTATGAAAAATGCAACAATTACAAGTATTGATGACAGAATAGCTAACAACGGACATTTAACAGTTATGCCAAATCCGGCACGTACTTTTGTGGATATTGATTGCACGATGATGAATGAAAAATATACAATCTATATAGTGAACACTGCCGGAGAATTAGTAAAAACAATTGACAATGACTCCCCTAACATTGTACGATGGAATCTTGTTGATGATTGCAATGGTGCGGTTATTTCGGGCAATTATTATATTCATATTCGCAGTGCAGCATTATCATACTTGCGAATGATTAGTGTCATACAGTAAAGGTGATTTTATTCTTATTGCCCCACATTCTATGAAACCATTCCCACACATTATGGGTATTGTGAATGTCACCCCCGATTCATTTTCTGACGGTGGTGAGACATTTACTCCCGAGCATGCCATTGCTCATGCTTTACAGTTAATAGATGAAGGAGCCGATATCCTTGATATTGGCGGAGAAAGTTCGCGACCGGGAGCAGATTCGGTTCATGCTGAAGAAGAATTACGACGTGTTATTCCTATTATTGAAGCCATACGAAAGCATAATCCCACTATCCCGATTTCTATTGATACCATTAAATATTCGGTTGCGGAAGCTGCTCTCCAAGCAGGAGCAACCATCATTAATGATATAAGCGGTTTGGAATATGATGTGCGATTGGCAAAATTAGCAGAACAATATTCGGCAACACTAATTCTGATGCACATGAAAGGGACGCCAAAATCCATGCAAGACAATCCCACCTATAAAAATGTCCTCAACGAAGTTATGCAAAATTTGCGCGATAAAATTCGTTTGGCAAAATCATTCGGTGTCAAAAAGATAATGGCAGATGTGGGCATAGGTTTCGGGAAAACTGCCGAACATAATTGGACATTATTACAACAACATCATCGCTTTGCGGAACTTCAAGTGCCAATGCTTTTGGGTATTTCTCGCAAATCATTCTTGGGGGCTGCATTGGGCTATAATAATCCGAAAGATCGTGACATGGCAACGGCTTTGCTTCATGCTTTGTTGTTGAATACGAATGTAGATACTATCAGAGTGCATAATGTCAAATTACTCTCCGATTTGAAAATTCTTTATCAACGTTTTCATGATATTTGATTGCGGATAATTTTTAAACACAGTTGATTTATGAGTAATTTACACTTACACATACATGTATTGCGTAAAATCAACGGTGCGTGATATATCTTCGATGAATAATTCATAAAGTAAGAAAATTTTCTTATCCCTTCCATGAGAGCTACTATAATTTTTTTTGAACACAATATATAATACATTTTAAGAATAGATTTTTTATGAAAAAGGTTATTTCCGTATTTCTTTTGCTTGCTGTAATGTTATCATGCCAAACGCTGTTCTCACAGTCGGATGTTTCGGTACATTATACGGTTGATTTAAATAATACAGCAGATGATATTGTACGAGTTAGTTTGCATATACCCGCATTATCGAAAAACGATACTATGTTGATATTTGCTGCATCCGCACCCGGAACGTATGACCGTCTGGATTTTGGTCAATATGTGCAAAGTGTGACTGTATATGATGCGCAAGAAAAAGCAACAATAGCACAACGCAGCTCAACCAATACATTTACATTGGAAAATCCCACGACTATTCGTCGCATTGACTATATGCTCGTGGATACATGGGATGATAAAACTGAAAATAGAAAAAGACTTTTTAATCCGGGTGGAACTAATTTTCAAAAAGATACTTGTTTTGTCTTGAATTATTTTGCCGTCTGCGCTTATCTGCCTTCTTTCAAAAAATCTCCAATGAAGGTAACAGTTCTCAGACCACAGACTTTGCGTGGGGCTTCTGCTTTACCGCTCATACGGCAAACCGCAACGGAAGATATATATCAAGCCGAAGATTATGACCATCTTGCTGATAATCCCGCACTGTATGCCTCCTCCTTAGACACCGTACAATTAACCATACGTGATGCTAAAGTCACAGTTGCCGTCTATTCAGAAAAGGGAAAAATCAAAGCATCACAAATTGCAGGGACTATTAAACCCGTTATCTCGGCAAATGCTGATTTTCTAGGAAAAATGCCCGTTTCCTATTATTCCTTTTTATTTGTGTTGGGTGCTTCACCTCAGAATAGCGGCGATGGTAATTATGGCGCACTCGAACATTCCTATTCATCGTTGTATTATTTGCCCGAAACAGATAATTATACAAATATTGAAAATATGATAAGCCATACGGCTTCGCATGAATTTCTCCATATTAAAATTCCTCTCCATTTACACAGTAAAGAAATTGACGATTTCAATTTTCTTAACCCCAAAATGTCAAAACATCTATGGCTATATGAAGGTGTAACGGAATACTTTGCTCATCTGTCACAAATTCCGCTCTCAGGCGAAGAAGCATTTATGAAGCAAATGCGCCAAAAAATTCAACAAATGCAATTTTTTAAGAAAAAAGTGGGATTAACGGAACTTGCCATTAATGTTATGGAGCCGGAAATGCAAGAAGTGTATCCGATGATTTATGATCGCGGGGCTTTAATTGCCATGATGTTCGATATCCGTTTGCGTGAACTCACCAATGGCACAAAAACACTCCCTTGGTTGGTTGATACATTATCCTCACTGTATGGCAAAAATAAACCATTTGATGACAATGAATTATTCCCTAAAATTATCTCAATAACAGCACCGGAAATGCAACAATTTATTGATACATTTATTGTTGGTGCGCCGACATTGCCCTTGCGTGAGTATTTAGGAAAAATAGGATATGATTATGAAGAACAGCGCAGTGTGCAAGGATATAAATTTGAGGAAATTACTGTAAGATTTGTGTCAGCGTCGGAGATATTGCTCGTCCCCAAATCGCCGGAAAATTCTTTCAAAGCACAAGAAGGAGATATTATCGTCAATGTGGACAATGAGACTTTAAGCCCGGAATCTCTCGGTAAGACTATTGGAAAAATTATGCGTCCCAAATCTGATGCAGAAGTAAAAATTACAGTCAAACGCGGTGACAGCACCGCCACATTGCAAGCGAAGCCCATTTCTGCAATGGTCACAGAAAATCATGCTCTTGCAAAAAAAACTGCGATGACACCATCAGAGCAGAAAATGTATTCTCAACTTTTTCATAAATAATTTTCTTTAGTATTCTTTCGGTGAAAGTATGGGAACAATGAATGTACAAAAAAAAGCATGGTGGCATCTGTCATTAACAACGCAAATATTACTTGGTTTGGTCATTGGCGGTGTTTTTGGATGGTTGTTTCCACACTATGCCGTTGAAATATCATGGATGCGTGATGTATTTCTCAATATGATTAAATCCATTATTGCGCCATTAGTTTTTTCTACCATTGTTGTTGGCATAGCCGGCGGCGGAGAATTAAAAGCCATTGGTCGTTTAGGCGGAAAATCCATACTGTATTTTGAAATTGTCACCACCATTGCTTTATTTGTTGGTTTATTGGTGGTAAATATTACGCAACCGGGAGCAGGAATTGTTCTTAATGCAGCCACCGATACGGGAGCAATTGCTAAAATAGGTCAAACTCATCCCAAAACACTGATTGAAACCATTGTCCATATATTTCCTTCGAGTCTTATAGAATCTATGGCACGCGGAGATGTATTGCAAATTGTGGCATTTTCCGTATTATTTGGCATGGCGGTTTCTGCGGTCGGAGAAAAAGGAAAACCTATTCTTAAATGGTGTGAATCTTTATCGCAAGTGATGTTCAAATTTACGGGCTATGTGATGAATGTTGCGCCTCTGGGTGTGGGAGCTGCAATGGCTGCAACCATCGGTCATCAGGGCTTGGATGTCTTACGTAATCTGGGTATGCTCATTGGTTCTTTATATATTGCTTTACTTCTTTTTGTTGTTTTTATTCTCGGTGCCGTTGCGCTTATTGCGCGTGTTCCCATACGGAAATTCCTACATGCCGTGCGCGAACCATTTACCATTGCTTTTGTGACAACGAGCAGCGAATCGGCATTGCCCAAAGCGATGGAAGTGATGCACCGATTGGGAGTGCCGCGCCATATTGTGGGCTTTGTGATGCCGACGGGATATAGCTTTAATCTTGACGGTACGACATTATATTTGGCAATGGCTTCTGTTTTTGTGATGCAGGCGGTGGAATCAACCATACCCGGATTTCATTTTGGCATAGGTCAACAAATAGGCATGATGATAGCGCTGATGATAACGTCCAAAGGTGTGGCTGCTGTACCAAGAGCATCCTTAGTGATATTACTTGCCACATTATCGTCATTTTTACCGCCGGAGCACAGTGCTTTTGGTGCAATTGGTGTGGCAATAATATTTGGCGTGGATGAATTAATGGATATGGCGCGAACAAGTGTCAATTTATTGGGGAATTGTTTGGCATGTGTGGTTATGGCACGATGGGAAGGTGTTTTCGATGATGACAGAGCGGCATTATTCGGCACACCCGAAGAACATCATTTGGAAACTGCTGTCGGCGAACCCGCCTTTGCCGAAGCCGATGATTAAAGAAAATTGATACCATTGCCGAATGCTCGTTTTCCGTAGCGGTCATTGAGTCTGTCGAATAAATGGTATATATACACAGTTGAATTTCAAAAATTCCCCTCATTGAGGGGTGGCAGACACAGTCTGACGGGGTGGATTATGTACCAAAAACTCCGCCCCTCTTTTTTCGCCGTCCCTGTCGTATAATCGGGATAGGGTTAAATCTTTAAATCACTTACTGAACCAACGACTTTGTAATGAACATTGTCAATAACCTCAAAATGCTTTTCAGCACAAGCTATCTTCATTCTTTCGCTATCCCTTAGCAGAGTTCTATCGTTGGCCGCTTTAGGGTCTTTGGTTTCTGCTACGAAATAGATTTTTGTTTCTTCATCATCCTCTTTTTTTATTAATGCCCAATCGGGATTATAAGGTCCTATAGGTGTTTTTATCTGGAAAGCTTTAGGCAACTTCACATAGAAAAGAATATCATCCCTTGAATCGCAATCTTCTGCAAACTTCCTTTCAGGTGAACTTAGTGAATCAATAGAAATGTAGTTATACAGTGTTTTTGCCTGTTTCTTCACTGCCATCAGGTTTTCTAAGTATTGCTCTATCTCGGCTGCTTCAAAAAGTTTCATTTCATATACTTGCCCTGCAATACGCTCATATTGTATGCCATTTATTTTAATGCGGTCAAACTCCTGCTTAATGATACGAACAACTATATCCATGAACAATTGAGGGTTATTGAAAATTTCTCCCAAACGATTTGACTGAATGACAATTTGGGTAATGGTATCTCTTGTAAGCTCTGTTTTCGATTGTATGTAAGCTACAAAATCGGGAATATCGTAATTGGCATCTTTTACGATTCTCTCTTTTGAGCCTTTTTGTACACCGCCTAACTCAATCAGATTGCCCTTGCTATCTCTTATGAATTTGGCAACATTCTTTTCTCTGTAAATAACGGGCTTTTCAACGGAAGGCATCGCTTGCAATGCTGAGGCGCAATTGGCAATTAGCTGCGATGTTTTGTAATCTACTTTGTACTCTGTGCGGTGTTTGATTTTATCCCACAATTCTAAAAACAAAGAATCTTCCAACCACTTATCTTTCAGAGATACTTTAGCCCTTGCCCTGGCATTTTTAATACGGCCTTCAAACTTAACTCCGCAATCTTCTTCAATTTCACGTTGGAGTGTATGTGAAAAACTCTCGTACGCTTCGTTTGCAATTACAGTAAGGCGATTTACTGCTCTATCTAAGTTCCTTGCACCGGTTTGGTCAACACAGAGGCGAAGCCCTCTGCCTATTTCCTGTCTTTTCTTAATATCGGATTTGGTTTCGTTCAGGGTGCATATCTGAAACACATTCGGATTATCCCAACCCTCCCGAAGTGCTGAGTGACTGAAAATGAAGCGAAGCGGTGTTGCTATATCAAGCAATCGTTCTTTATCTTGCATTATAAGCTTGAAGGTTTCATCATCAGCTTTGGTTGATTTTCCTTCTTTGCTATCTTTCATCTTGCCTTTATCCTGACTGAAATAGCCATTGTGAACTTCTTCAGCATAGTAGGTGAATAAGCCTTTATAAGCAGGCATATTCTTCCACTTTTCAAAACTTTCCTCAAACCAAAGGGCAAACTTACCTTTGCCAGGATTGCCTTGTTCATCATAAGTACGATAATTTGCTACCCTATCAATAAAGAATATGCTCAGTACCTTGATGCCTTTGATTCTTAGCTCTTTCTCTTTCTTGAAATGGTTCTCTACGGTTGCGTCAACCATTTCTTTCAGTATCTGGTCTGTTAATCCTCCAACTGCCTGGCCTTTGTAAACTATTTTGCCGCTTGAAAATTCAATGTAGCAGTTATCTGCATCAAGTTCGTTAATCGTGTAGCCGTCTTTGTAAATATCCCAACCTTTTGAAAGTTTGTATAGATCATCACCGATTTTGGCTGTGACTTGTTTTTTCTTTACACCGTCTTTCTCGTTTACAAAAATTGTTACCTTGGCAGTAATTGATTGCTTGGCAACCTTGAAACTATCAACGCTGATAAATTCACCAGAGGTATCATTCTTTGCTACTACAGAATCAACTTCTATCTGTTTAACCAAGCCCAAATCATAAGCCTTTACAGGGTCGAGTTTGTAAACAAGGTTGTATAGGTTTTTGTGTGTGGCTGAATAACGCAGGGTAAACAATGGATTGAGGTTCGCAATGGCTTTTTTGCGAATATCTGTTTCCATGTTTTGGGGTTCATCAATGATTACTATCGGTTTCGATTTCTGTATGTACTCAATAGGCTTTACACCTGTTTCCCTTACTTGATTGATTAGGTTGGCATCCTTTGTAAATGAATCAATATTGATAACCAGTATTTGAATGGCATTGCTCTTAGCAAAATTGCCTAACTCTGTTAAGCGGGCTGAATCATATACTTTGTATTCTGCTGGTTGATTCTCGTAGATTTCCTGTAGGTGGTCGAACGTAATTTGAAGACTCTTTAATACACCTTCACGGATTGCCACTGATGGAACAACTATTACAAATTTTTTAAATCCATATACTTTATTTAACTCGTATATGGTACGGAGGTACACATACGTTTTTCCTGTACCTGTTTCCATTTCTACAGAGTAATTCGGAAATTCTGTCACAACGGTTTTGCCTTGAGCTATGTCTTTTACTTCTGCATCTATATTGTACCATAGCTTTTCTATTGCAGTTGAAATTTCATCGGTACGAAGTTGGTTCTTTGTTTGAACTCTCACCAAATTTGCTAACAATCTATCTTCTGATAAAGCGAGATTATTACCTAATCCCACTTCGGTAAACTGAAGACTCTCGTTAACCGTATCTGAAATGAAATATTCAAAATCTGATTTTTTGAGGACTTGACCTTCAAACAAATCAACAATTGATTGAATTGCTTCAAGCTGATAGTTTTGATTTTTATCGAATTGTAGTTTCATTATGCAGAATGTTGAATCAAAGAGTTAAACCATTTTTTAAATTCAATGAAGTTCCATTTATGCTCAATTGTTGTTATACCCTTGTCTTCAACCAAGCTAGTAACCTTCATCACCTTGAACTGTTCACGGTTATCTTCATAATTAACTAAGTATAAGGTACTGCCAGTTTTCTGGGCAACATTCCAAAGGCTGATGAATTTATTCTTGTTACCTGTTTTACCTGGATTATTATAATGCCAATAGCGGTTGGGGTGACTATCAAACGGTCGTACTGTATCGCATTTCAAAAACTCTATAATTCTGAAGTTGTCTTTGATTCTAAACAATGCATCTATGTCACCGCCTCCAGTTTTGTTACCGTCTAAAGCATCTATTATTAAAGATTTGACTTCATCATCAAAAAGGTTTTTAATTTCGTCTGCCATCACTTTTTCTTTAAAACATCATTATTAAATTTTTGAAACCATGACTTGAATTGACCAAATTCATAGTCTAGTTTCTCTGAATATTCAAACTCGGTAGCAGTTGCTACACTCACTTTAAGTAATCTAAACTGCTCTTTTTTTTCTTCATAACAAACAATCCAAAGTGTGCCATCTGCCTTAGTTACAAAATCCCATACAAGAGAGATTTGCTGGCTAATTTGTGGCCAATTTTGGATTGGTTCATATTCAAAAGGACGAAGGTTACACTTAACAAATTCAAGAAACACATAGTGGCCATCGATTCTGTAATAACTATCAATGTCTGCTACTTTGCTTGCATCTGCACCAAGCACATCATGAAGTAGTGCCATAGCACTATAGTCTGTCTTTCTAATTACTTTCGATTCGTTAGCCATCTTTAAATTGTTTTGAATGAAATGCCGGAATCTTCTAACATTAGTTGAATATTGGTTTTAATGCAATCCTCATTGTTGAAAATAGTATCTAGACAAATTATACCATGAGGTTGCAACTTTTTAATTTCTTTACAGATTTCTTCGTTAATCGCTTTAGTAGCAACTAATAACTTATTTGAATCTATACTATAAAGTGGAGTATCGTTGATTGTGAGCTTTTCAATTTGCGTATTAAGGTCTAAACCTTGCTTAATAAGAATTTCAAAAACTATATTGTAATCTTCAACATCTTCTTTTTGAGGTTTGGTGAAAATTGCTAATTGCTTTTTCAACTCATCTTCTGATTCGATACCATCACCACGCCATATTTTAAAATTAGATTCGGCACAAGTCAAATGTTTGAAACCTAAATCTTGAATTTTCAAATCAACATTATTAAATAGTTCACCTTCTTTTGATGATACCATTTTTATATTTTCAATTGCCTTGATAATGCGATGTCGAGCAACCGCTGAGATAGTATCAAAACCTAAAGCTTTTGCATTCTTACCAGCCTGTGTTGATTCATCAACCTTTTCTGGTAGTGTAACGAAAATGAATCGCCTCTTCTTATTGTCAATAAGGTTCTGCCTAATTACGGCTTCAGCTGTAGTTCCAGATCCGCCAAAAAAATCAATAACAATATCATTCTCTTTGCTTGTACCTAATTGAACAAATCGCTGAATTAAATCAACTGGCTTAGGATTAGTAAATACTTTTTTCCCAACCAGTTCTTCTAAATATGACGTACCATTTGAAGTTGTATCAACATCTGTCCATAGTGATTTAGCAACACGGCCTCTCTCCTGTGCTTCTGACCAAAATCTTTTTCTTTGGGGACCAGCTTGCCCAGTTGAACCAAATACTATTCTATTATCGGCCATTAATTCTTTGAATTTGTCTAAGTCATTTTTCCAACTACACCCCGGATTAGGCTTATAAACTTGGCCTGTTATTGGGTTTGTTATTTCATATAATTGGTTAGGACGTTCACCTTCAACCTGAAATGGGTCTGCTTTCCACGGACCTCGTGTATCATTATCTGGGTTTTCAAAACCATCAGGGGTATCAGGCAACCTAAATTCATACCTATTTTTTTTGAAGTATTCAAGATTCTTATAATAGACAAGGTTGTGAGTGTGAGAAACAGACAATAATGCTGTATTTGTAACAGATTTAGTAGAGTTCCATATTATGTTTCCGCAGAAGTTTTCTTCTCCAAATATTTCATCCAACAAGAGTTTCAAAGTATATGCTTCATTGTCGTCTATTGAAACAAACAGAACTCCGTCTTCCCTTAGTAGATTTCTTGCAAGAAACATCCTCGGAAGCATCATTGATAACCAATTAGAGTGAAACTGTCCATTCTCTCGCTTATTAGGTTTAAAAAGACCCGCTTTCATCAAATATCCTTCCTCGTCTTTATCACCAAGTCTTTTTAAGTATTCCTCTTTCGTTTCTGAGAACTTATCAGGATATATGAAGCTATCTGAGCCAGTGTTATAAGGCGGGTCTATCGAAATCATTTTTACTTGACCGTAATATGATTTTTGGAGAACTTTGAGAACCTCCAAATTCTCTCCCTCAATAAATATATTCTTTGTTGTATCCCAATTGACTGAAAGATCAATGTTAGGGATTAGTGTTGCTGTTGATTGAGATTGCAGAACCTTGTAAGCATCATTCTTACCTGCCCATGAAAGCTGATACCTTTCCTCATCTGTATTGATTGCTTCGCCTAACAGTTGTTTAATCTGCTCTAAATTGATTTTATCCTCAGTGAAAGCACCAGGGATAATCTCTTTCAGCACTTTGATTAAATTTTGAGTTATGTTTAAAGACTTTCCTTCCATATTATCAATGACTCTTATTAAGTTTTCTAATTGTTCAAATTATTAATGTACTCATGCAAATGAAAGAATTAACCACTGTTGTCTGCATTAAGTGCAGTTTTTATTTCAAAACTATGAAATTTTACAATGGTTCCTGCTTGTTAGAACTAATTCGTACTGTTCTTATATATTAATGATAGTTTAATTGAATTTTATTATTTTTTCTAATTTTTTACCACTAAGTTTTAGAATTAATTTATGATTGATTATATCCTCAACTTGAATTATATTACCAAATACGTCAAAATGCTTTACATCCTCTGAAATTATTTCAGTACAATTAAAGCTATTATCACCTACAGAGGTTGTTGAGCTTGAAAATTCTATGAAAACCGGAAGATGATCAGAAGCGCAACGTAACGTCATCGCCATCTCATTACCATAAAGTTCGTTAGGGGGATTATCTATAGAGGAGTTCAATCTGTTTTTTCCATCGTTCCCAAAATTCACATATTTGAGCACTCGGTCTTTCAAAGATTCAGAAACGAGAACATAATCAAATCTATCATCTACGCCACCTCCTACGCCACCGCCGCAAGCTCCGTCACCATTTGTTCTCGTAGCTTGTGTATAATGTGTGAGGTAATTCGTAGAGTTTCTTTCCCATGCACCTTGAGCGTCGTAGAGTGTTGGTAATGCTCTTGCACCTGCTAAAGTAATGTATGCTTGTTCTTGTGGTGAATAAATATTAAAGTCACCAGCGGCGATGATATGGGTCTTCGGACTTTCCATATATTGAAACAAATCATCATACATTAGTTGTGCTTCATCGGCTCTCTGTGCCGCTTCATCATCCGCCGCCTTAAAGTGCGCCGTGTATAACCTAAATGTGTCTTGTGTCTTTAATTCAATGAGATTGTAAACACTTATGTCACGTAATGATGTGGGAATAAATTTTGCACTAATCGGAGCAAACAATGAAGGGTCATAGAAGCAACTGCACTCTGTATCATTATTGTCTTTGTACTCCATCATTGAGTATGAACGATTATTTAATGATGTACGAAGTGTATTGATTGCTGCCTCCTCAACAACTTCTTGCATCACGACAACATCAGGGTTGATTGCAGAAAAGATTTTTTGCATCTGTACAGTACGACCATCTTCGTTAGGTTGACTCCATGCGAGAAGATTATAAGTCATAATCTTTAGATTCTGTGCAGAAACTGTATTCAGCGATAAAATGACAAGTAAAGTAAGAACACTTTTCATCAGATTTCCATATTATAGGCATAAACGAACTTTAAGCGAAGATAACAAAAATAATTTACTTTAACCTTTGTTTTTTGCTTGCTTTCTCTTATGGACAGCAATGGTAATACTGTCATAAGCCAGTTAATCTTCTCATATTTCTACATCCTTCAGCGAATCATCTTTATAGTTTCTATTATTAACTTTGAGTAGCTACCATCCAACTTTTTATGGTAGCTTTTGTTCTTATGTTATCTTTTCTTCTTCTTACTCTCGCTTGTTCTCATCTTTTTCTCGCTTTTTAGCTTACGGAGGGCGTTTTTTGGCTTCTGGGGGGTGATTGTTGGCAACTTTCCCTGAAAATTGACCATCTGGCTCTGTACGGTGACCATCTGGCTCTGTATGGTGAGCATCTGGCTCTGTACGGCGACCATCTGGCTCTGTACGGCGAGCATCTGGCTCTGTATGGTGACCATCTGGCTCTGTACGGTGAGCATCTGGCTCTGTACGGCGACCATCTGGCTCTGTACGGTGACCATCTGGCTCTGTACGGCGACCATCTGGCAACATAGAAGATGACCGTTTGAACCCAGAAGATGAGTGTATGAAGTCAGATGATGATTGAATGAACCCAGAAGATGAATGAATGAATCCAGAAGATGAGGGTATAAATCAAGCTAATGTGCGAATGAACCCAGATTACGAGAGTATAAATCCAGAGGATGGCTAAATATATCCAGATACCGAGCGTATAAACACAGATGATGAGCGTATGAACCCCGAAGATGGCAGAGTATATCCAGCTGATGATAAAAAGCATAATGTTTTGTAACATTCAAATCAAGATAGTGTCTATGCAAGTACCGTTGTGATAAGCCATTACCCATCCCTATTACGTGATGACCTCGCAGCGTGTAATTCTTATTTTTTCACAAATTATTTGGAGGCGTTTATGGCAGAAGAAATGCTAAAACGAACCTTTTCTGTTGCTGACGATGTGTTGCTTACCCGAGCAACGAATATGCAACAAGCCGCACTTACGTATCAAAGTCAATTAGCGAATTATGGCATAACCGCTGCCATGATTACTGATTTTGGTAATGCTATTGATGATGCCTTTGCAATTTTGCCCGATGAGGTAAAAGTGCAGCAAATTGCAATAGCGAATGAAGTAGTTGACCAAGCCGAAGAAGTATTGCGTGATGCTATTCGAGCTATTGTGACACGCGCTATGCTGTTATGGGGCGAAAAGTCCCATTATGTGAGTACCTTCCATGCAGAAAATATTGGCAATCAACGCCGTGCTAAGTTGCGCATCACGGGCGATGTTGTGTTTCAGGTTGCTACCAATTTAGCTACCGAACTTGCCACCAAGGGCGTAACCCCTGCCATGATTACCGCCATTGAGACCGCAACAAATGAGTTAAAGACAACAATGATCAATCTTCTTGCAGCAGAAGATGAACGTCGCTTTACAACCAATCTCCGCACAACTTCCCTTAATGCTATTTATGAAACAATGCAGGAAATATCCCTTGCCGGAAAAAATGCCTTTGCCGATGATCCTGTGGCATATTATGAATTTGTGTTATGGGCTAATGAAGAGGGCGGAGCAGGTACGCCACCCGCAGCGGTCACGAATGTAAATTTGGTGAATAGTATTATTTCTTGGTCGCCAGCCCCCACTGCCACAAGTTATCGTGTGGCAATTTCCGCAGAATCGAATCAAGGAAATTGGACGGAAATATATTCGGGCAGCAATACGCAAGCTCCCGTTCCTATGCCATTGACGGGCGGTATTCATGTGCGTGTGCAAGGTCATAATGCTGCGGGCTATGGCGAAGCAGTTATAATTACTCATGTGGTAAGTCTTGCCGTGCCGAATAGTTTTTATTATGCCAGCGGTGCATTGCATTGGTCGCAAGTGGATTGGGCAAATAGTTATAATGTGGAGGAATCAGCAGATAATCAAGATTGGAATTTGGTATGGAATCAAAATACAGATTCTATGCCTTATACGCCACAACCCGGAATGTGGTATTTCCGTTTGCGATCGGGCTATGGTAATGTATATTCTGCCTATACGCCAACATTATCTATTGATGGTAATAATGTGGGCGGTTAAATAAAAAAAGAAATTAAAAAATAACGCTTCGGAAAATCCCGAGGCGTTTTTTGTATCAAGAAATAATAACACAGATTTAATGATTCTACTTTCGATAATTATATCAGTGAGCAATAGTACAATAATTATTTTTGAACCTGTTTTCACATCAAGTTTTATTTCTCTATATTCCATGTATAGACAAAAACCATAATTGGGGACATTGGAAAACAATATACATCTTTCCTCAAAAGCAATAGAGGTGGCACTACTCATACCTTTGATTCTAACCATGTTCGAATATCCATAAAATATTCGACCGCCGAGCGTTCCGCATAGACAGTAAAGGTGGTTTGCAGTGCATCAAGAATTGATTGTGCAATCTGTGATTTTTCCTCAATTGTTTCAGCTCGTGCATAGCGTTGCAATCCTTGCAAAATAATGGTTTCCGATTGATAGAGTCTATTGCGGGAACGAAGAAATCGTGTGGTATTGCGTATAAAATAATCAAGCTCAAATGTATTATGTAATTCCGTATGAATCATAATACTTAAAATTTGTGCAAAGGCATGCTCATCGGTCAAGTATTCACCTTCGGATAGTAATGTATTGCAATACGATAATGCGGGCGTAAAATTACGAATACCAAAGTAAGCATACGCCATCATATAATAGGCAGCAAGTCTTTGTTGTTTGGAAAATCGTGGTAACCACTCCATAAGTATGGGATATTGCTCATCAATACGTGCGACGGCAATATGGCAATTACCACGTTTATTTTCTAAAGCAAGTGAAGAAACAAACCATCGTTCATAGGCATATAATTGCACATAGACATCATCACGTTTAGGACTGAGTGTCTTAATAGAATTTTCAATGGCTTTAAGTGCGCGTTCACATTGCTCATACCGCGAATTTTTTATGCAAAGCTGTGCATAAAGGGCATGCTCGGCAATAATTTGTGTGCGCATTTCCATAGTTCCTTTTTTCGGAATTTCGAAGCGTAAAAATTGCTCCATTCTTTGTAAAGAAATATCCGGCTCACCAATGGCATTGTAATATTCTCCTATCGCTATAGAATACATACCCTGTGCCGTGCGAGACAGTAAATCCTTTTCATCCAAACTCAGTAAGGGTTCGATAATTGTCGTGATTTTCTGTAATTCTTGTGCCGTGCGAGGATATAACTGTTTTCTTTGGATAATACGAAACCTAAATAATGCATCGGAGATAAGAGAGTAATTTTCTATTTGCCGTAAAATGTAGTTGCGTCGTTCTATAATTTTTTCAAGACGAACACCGGATAATTCATCCGACGAATAGACAGCATTGATATATTCGCGAATGGCTATATAATATAATCGAAGGAAAGCATCATTATTTTCGGCAAAACGTCGAGCTTTATTGAGAACCCTTTCCGCTTGTCGGTGCAATCCTTTCGATTCAAGAATTTTAAACTCTTCTATCATATCGGTCAATTCTGATTCTGCATCCTTATAAGCTCCATAGTTTTTTAAAGCATCAATGATATGTTCATAGAGGTATTGTTTTGCCATGGAAAAGTTCCGCATACATGGTTCATGCAGTAATGCCTGTTTTAATGCTGCTTCATTGTAGGTCGGCTGTGCGGCAATGGCATCGAAGAGCCGCATATAGGATTTATCGCCTTGTTGAAATCCGGCGTGAAGTTTAACATAACGTCGCTCCGTTTTACTCAAAGCGTGAATCAATTCGTGAATATCATTGCGTGATGTCATGCCTATAGGATATTGAAAGTGTAACACAAAATAATTCTTAAAAATAAGGAGTTAAAGCAATACAGTGTTCTTTTTTTTCTTGATAGGATACTGAAAATGATTGGCAATATGGTTTTATATCCTGCGAAGAGAGAGCGAATTTCGCATCCGGAAATAACGGATCTCTATTTTTTTTAACTTTTACGGTGTTCTATGCAATTCTTTCATCTCTTTCGGCTTATGCCACCCTTACAATATCGGGGTATGGCTATGTTCGTGGCGGCAATCATTATCCATAGTTTTTGCGGATATGTCCTGAATGCACAATCGGTGCGTTATCGTGATGAGGTGTTCACCTCGCTTACACGAAATACAAGTGTTACCTATGGTAGTGCCACAGGTATCAATAATCAACCCGTGACATTACAATTTGAAATGTTCCAACCCACTAATGATACGGAAACCAAACGCCCCCTATTGATTATGGTGCATGGCGGCGGATTTACTACGGGTAGTCGTTATGATGATCGCATTTTGCTTGTTTGCTCCACATTTGCACGTCGTGGTTTTGTGACTATTTCGCCAAGTTACAGACTTGGTTTGGAATCAAATTCCACGACATCGTTTTTTGAAGCAGTGCTACGCGGTTCACAGGATATAAAAGCACTTGTACGCTTTTGTAAATATTATTCGACCCAGCTTGGGATTGATACCTCATTGATTTTTGTCGGTGGCGGTTCTGCGGGCGGCTATATTGCTTTGGCAACGGCATATCTTGATAAACAAAGCGAGTATGCTGCGGGTACCAATATCAGTCGTTGGGGTCAACCCGAAGGTACAAGCAATACGATTACCCAACGCAGTTCACGCATACGCGGAGTGGTGAATCTCTACGGCGCTCTTTTTGATACCCAATGGATGGAATCCGGTAATGTTCCGGTGGCATCATGTCACGGAACCAATGATCAAACGGTGCCGCATACTGCCAATAGCTATGGTATGTATTCCACTCCGGCAATAGGAGCACGTGCCCAATCTGTCGGCATACCACATGAAGAATTGCTTATCACGGGTATGTGGCATGGACCTGCCGTCACAGAAACGGCATATTGGACTCAGATGGTTAATTTTACACGTGATTTTCTGTATCCCATAGTCTCGGAAAGCATCAATGCGGCAGTTCCCGCTGTGCCTACTTTAGTGTTTCCCGCAGATAATGCCACACAAATTGCCATACCGACGGCTTTACGATGGAATCGTGCTGCCAATGCCGTCTCCTATACGCTGCAAGTAAGTACGCAGCCGTCATTTACCACGACGATTGTTCAACAGACGCTCAATGATACCGTCATGAATGTCACGGGATTGAATTATGGCACATCATATTATTGGAGAGTAAAATCTCAGGGGCAGCAGAATCGTGAATCATCGTGGAGTGCGGTACGGATATTTTCCACCATACCCCCACCGCCACCCACACCGCTCCTTGTCTTACCCAATGATAATTCGGTCAATAATAGTATCACACCGCGTTTGATTTGGCGACGTTCAGCCCAAGCCACACAATATCAAGTGCAGATAAGCACCACTGCGGCATTTACATCATTGATTGTTGATCAGACAAGCACAGACAGCACAATACAGGTATCGGGATTGCAGTATGGCACACAGTATTATTGGCGTGTCAGAGCTTCTCATCAGTATTCCGCTTCGGCATGGAGTGCGCCACGTTCATTTACCACGCTCTATCAAGTACCGTCAACGCCGGTATTGGCATCACCGATGAATAATGCGACGGGGACGAGCATCTCACCACGATTGGTCTGGAAAAGAGCGACATCTGCCATCCGCTATGCCGTGCAAGTCAGTACCGTAGCAACATTTGCTACCCTTGTCGCAGAACAAAACACTGCCGATACATCACTGAGCATCGGTGGTCTTGCCGAACAAACCAAGTATTATTGGCGTGTCAGAGCCTTGGGCAATGGCAATACAACTTCATCATGGGCTACGCCATTTGTATTTGTGACACGTGTGCCATTACCGCAGCGCGATACCTGTGCAATGGGCATAGGTATGAATCTTTCACTTCATACGCATTACAATTATGAGCAACCTTTTGCTGATGTGATGAAAAGTGCATCCGCATGGTTGACATCCAATGCACGCTGGGTTTCCGGCGGCGTTAATGCTTGGGATACACGGCTTGCTTCATCATTGTCCTATGACAGCAATGGTTATGTCATATCGGCAATTCCTTTCTGGCGCAATGGTGTGGAAGATTCCCAAATTGTGAAAGCACTTATTCATCGTGATATTGAGGGCACGTATCAAAGCGGCGATTATGTCTGTTTTTATGAGGGCGATGGCAGAATCTCTTTCAGTTTTGATGCCGTAGTGACCGGTCGTTCTGCCGGCAGAGTAACTCTGCGAGTGGCTAACCCAACCAATGCGGGTATTCTTATGACTATTGAACGTAATAATCCGCAAAACCCATTGCATAATATCCGCCTTGTTCATATATCGCGAGCAACATCATATAGAACCAATCCATTTACGGAGGAATTTATCAATAAGCTGCGTCCATTTCCGGTATTACGTTTCATGCAATGGGCTAAAACCAATGATAATCCCGCAACATCATGGGATGAACGAAGACCTACCACTTTTTATACGCAGGCATCGAATGCACATACGGGCGGTGTATCGTGGGAATATATGTCTCGACGTGAACTCGACACCACGTTGCGTCTTTATCTTGAGTATTCCAATGAAGTATGGAATGGAATATTCCCTCAAAGAAATTGGGTTGAACAAAATGCACCCGCGTCTTTGAATTCACCACAGAAATATGCCTATTGTTTTGAGCGTGCATTTCGCATATTTATGCGCGAGTGGACAGGTGATGAACGAAGAATAATTCGTGTAGCTGCAACGCAGCTCGATAATCCGTGGCTTATACGACAAATGCTTACCTATGTGCCCAATGGCACTATTGATGCAATATCTCCCGGCGGTTATCTCCATCTGACAAATGCTGCTTATCAAGTGCTGGCACAAAAAGGTGCTGCCGCCACTGCCGACGATGTCTTTGCCGATTCTCGTACATATATGAACACACCAATGACAGGCGGTAAAGCCCGTATGAGAGAGCATGCACAGACAGCAGCACAATACAATGTGAAATTGGTGCTGTACGAAGCAGGGCAACATTTTACTTCATCGCCATTTGGATCATCACAACCGTATCTCCCAGCCATATATGCAGCGCAAAGAGATAATAGAATGTATGACTTGTATCGTGAATGGATTACATTCTGTCGTGATTCCGCCCGTGTTGATCTCTTCTGCGCCTATTCTTTTGTTCGTCGCATAGAATCACGATATGGTTCATGGGGTTCGATGAATAATCTTTATGCGAATCCGGCTACACAACCCAAATATAGAGCATTGCAGCAAAGCAGTTGCTTTATCAGCCCGCCCTCGGATTACCCGATGGACACAGCAATACGCACAAGTGCTGCGGATGATGAAAGTGCTGCTGACACGCATGGGACAGTGTTTGCATATCCCAATCCTGCACAGGGATTGCTGACCATAAAGCTTCATGATATATCGGCTGCCACAGTATATACATCTTTAGGAGTAGCGTGTATGAATATACTCTCGCCGGCGCCGCTCACTACACTTGATATTTCTTTATTACCGAATGGACATTATACTCTCATGGTACAGAACTCGCAAGGAATAATGTACAGACAATCATTGATAATTATGCGATAATAATCGTGAATGAAATAGAAAAACGAAAAATGAAGGCATACACAAATAACGCTTCGGAAAATCCCGAGGCGTTTTTTGTTTCAAGAAATTACAATGGCATTATAATGATTCTGCTTTCGAGAATTGTATCGCTGAACAACAGTACAACAATCATTTTTGAACCTGTTTTCACACCAAGTTTTATTTCCCTATATTCCATATATAGCCAAAACCTATGATGGGAGGTAAGGCAAACGAGTATGTATCTTCTATGGTGGTAAATTGTGATACTTCAAAAGAAAATTGATGCTTTTTCCCCACAATAATTCCGGTGGAATACCCATAAAGTGGATAATGATTATGATCATCGTTTCCATGTGTCCACACGGCAGTGCTATAATGTATAAATCGAGGGGAAAATACTATGGCAAAATGTTCGGAGGGATGATAAGAATTGTAAAAAGCCAATGAACCGCTATATGTTGTTATGCCTGTGATAACATATAGAGGAGCAACACCAATATCAAGACCTATACTTGAAGCTATGGCAGATTGTTTATCGCCCAACCATTGATATTTTCCCATCATTGTAAAAAACAATGAAGAATTTACTTTTACACCTATGTCTATATTATCTTCCGTGCCATACATACCACCCACTTCAAAATGATAGGCATTTTTAAATACATCAGAGGATAATAATGGACTGGGTCCGGCAAGAACATTGCCCGAGAAATTATAGTTACCTTTGCCAATCGTTTTTCCGGTTTGATGAGAATTGAGGGAAACACAAGACCATAAACCCGAAAGAGATAGCAACATAACGACATAGATATAGTACGTATTCTTATTCACCACAGAGATATTATTTGACATTTTCATGTAATTACCATTAAATTAAATTTCTTAAAAGAACACGAATTTTACTGTTAACTTTGTCAGATAAATGTCAAAAGTGTATTGTGTTGATATTTTGCCATTGTAATACATAATTTGCGATAAATACAAGTGCATAAATCCAAAAAGTGTAGAGTATGGTATATAGTCCGGCATATTTTATACTGAGAGTAATATTGTTTTTACATGTCGAAGAATGTTTCAACACCATCTTGATGGCTTGAAAAAACACCCAATAGACCATGCCAATACAGACAATAGCACCCGCCCAGATAATTGTTGTGAATATCCAGAGTAAAATTATGAAAAGCACGGAAACAACAATCCACAATAAGATGCCCATAAGTAATCCCGCTATTCCTTCGCCACCTAAATCTATATGTCCCAGAGTATTTATATCGGGTATATCGGGTGTGCCGACAATGTCAATCTTGTCATCAGTATCGTTAATTTCACTGCCCTTATACAGACTAACAACTAAAAATAGGAACAATGTCAAAGAAAGAATTGTTAAGGACACTAATGAAATTTCATAGATATTTTTTTGATATTCAAGCCCCCACAGCACAGTGAAAAGTAAGGTAAGAATCACAATGCATGAAGTAATGATAAATATTTTTTTTATTGGCAAATATGATTGCTTTTGTCGAATCCTGATATTTTTCATGTCTTACTCAAAAAAACTCCCTGTGTAGTATCTGCACAGGGAGCGTGATTATAGTGACAATTATTGTATCTCTTCGGTATCAATTTCTCTGAGCAATGCTTCGCGCTCAATTTCCAATTGGCGAATTCTTCTTTCGAGTGAATCTAATTCTTCGGGCATGGAGTCAATTTCGAGCCGAAGTTTTGAGGCAGCTTCATCAATAAGATCAATGGCTTTATCCGGCAAAAAACGGTCTGTAATATAGCGTGAGGAGAGCTGCGCTGCTGCCACAATAGCTGCATCATTGATACGCACGCCGTGATGCACTTCATAGCGTTCTTTGAGTCCTCGTAAAATTGAGACAGTATCTTCCACACTTGGTTCTTCGACCATTACTTTTTGGAAACGGCGCTCAAGAGCAGGATCTTTTTCGATATATTTTTGATACTCATCCAGAGTGGTTGCACCAATGGCATGCAGTTCACCACGCGCAAGAGCAGGTTTAAGGATATTGGCAGCATCCATACTTCCTTCGGTTTTACCCGCGCCGACGAGAGTATGTAATTCATCAACGAAGAGGATAATTTCCCCATTGGCATCGGTGACTTCTTTTATCACTGCTTTGAGTCGCTCTTCGAATTGTCCGCGAAAACTCGTTCCGGCAATCAATGCCCCCATATCGAGAGCAACAATTGTTTTGGAGCGTAGGGTTTCGGGCACATCATTGGCGACAATACGTTGAGCAATACCTTCTACAATAGCTGTTTTACCAACGCCGGGTTCACCCACGAGCACGGGATTGTTTTTTGTACGTCGGGAAAGCACTTGCAAAACACGGCGCACTTCATCTTCACGTCCTATGACGGGATCGAGCTTACCGCTGCGCACTTCTTCGTTCAAGATACGTCCATAGCGTCGCAGTGCTTGATAGGAGTCTTCGGCATTTTGATTGGTCACACGCTGGGAGCCGCGAAACTCGCTTAAAATGCGAAGTATAGTATCTTTGCGTACATTTTGATCGCGGAGCAATTGTCCGGCTGGGTTGCGGCTTTCCGAAAGAGCAATAAGAATATGCTCAGCGGCGATGTATTCGTCCTTGAGAGCATTGGCTTCTTTGAGGGCTTCATCGAAGACGGCATTGAGATCATTGGACAAATAATGTTGCGTCAGACCACTTACTTTAGGTAAATGTTCGAGCGCTTCATTAATTTTGATTTTAAGAATGGTGGTGTTTGCACCAAGTTTAAGGAGCATTGACGGTACAATACCGGCAGTATCTTGCGCCAAAGCTGCCAAAAGGTGGATTGGTTCAAGAGCTTGATTATTGTAACTCGAAGCAATTTCTTGAGCAGTTTGCAATGCTTCCTGTGATTTAAGAGTCAGTTTTTGTACATTCATGGAGTAACCCCGCTTCTATAATAAGTGATGCGAAAGTAAAGACGAATCATCACGCTATTTTGTATGAAAGAGAGGGGGAATCAATGAAAGATAATACATTGCTCTCCATGAAATACATTGTTTTCTTTTACTCGAAGAATATAGACACCTGATGATATTGATGTGACATCTATTGAACTTTGGTGATTAAAATTACCTGATATAACAACTTGACCAATATTGTCAAGTAATTCAAAGTAAAGATTATCCACGGTGTTTTTAGAAATTATCTCTAAAGTATGGGTTGCCGGATTGGGGATTATGGTAAAATATTTTTTCTCTGATAATTGTTCTTTGTTGTCTTGTATGTACAACAATTTATCACCGGATATAGGATAATTCTCTTTAATTCTTCCAAAACAACCCGAAGTTGCACCATATTTTGTAAAATCATTCATTGCGCCGGGAAAACCTTCCTTAACAGATGCAATAATATTTGTAAATTGTTTATTACGAAAAGCGATGACACCACCACCTCCTCCTCCTCCGGGACCGTCTTGATGCGCCATAACATTGCCGCCATTTCCACCATTCGCAGAAACATATAATTCCCCTTGTATAGTTGATGCACCAATATAAATACTTCCACCACCACCACCACCACCTGCACCATCAAGCCAAGCATTGTTAGCAGAAGCACCTTCAGCGAGAATTGATCCATTTTTATTCGTCTTTATATGTCCGGCAACAATATAAATAATACCTCCACCATTGCCTCCATCAGTAGCAGTATTATCATTACCTTGTCCTGCACCGCCGCCGCCGCCCATAAACAATTTCCCATCTTTTGCCTCAAGAGTATATCCACCAAGCCCTTGAGCATTTTCTTTGTTGGCAACAATTTCTTTCCATCCATAGCCCCCACTACCACCACATCCTCCATTGCTTCCACCGCCGCCACCTGCATTATGTGCATTTCCACCGCCACCGCCATTTGCGATTGCGGATCTGCCCGCTTGGTGATTTGCTGGTACTATGCAAATAGATTCGCCTTTTAATGAAAAAAGAGTTGAATCTTGTTCGGCAAATAAAATATCGTTATGTGCTAAGACAGTTGTAGATGCATTCATAGATTTTCCGCCTATAAATCCTTTACCCGAAGCATTAATTTGATGTTGCAAATAAAGAGTATCTTCGGCATAGAGAACAATAACTCCTCCTTTTTTACCATCCCAAGCAGGACATTCAATATTATCGGTAGTTCTTACATTTTTATATTGTTGAAAAAGTATTAACTGAACATTACTGCCGGGTTCATATGAATGCCGTAATGGAGTTGATAAAACAATTTTCTCTCCATCAGAACTCATAATATTCACAAATTCACTTTGTCCTACATTTCCATATTGACTAATTGTTCCTTTATCAGAAGTTGAATATGCAGCACCTTTCATTTGTATAAGTAAACCTTTTTGTATCGGGAAACAACTTTGTGAAAATGTTACGATACCTTTTGCTGCTATTGTTCGTTTATCAATAGAAATATTTTCAACACTATGATAACTATTAATATTACCTGAAATATTTTCATTTTTTAATAGAGTAGGGAAAGGAGAAAATTTTTTGTATAACTGTTCTATTTCCTGATTAGTTAACACACGATTGTATATTCGTATATCATCTATATCACCTTTAAATAAGCTTGTAGGTCTTTCATCCGGATTCTGACGACCAATACGAATAGATGTATTGACAAGGTTAAAATTATAATTATTGTTATTATCTTCATCTACAATTTTACCATTGAAAATATATTTCACAGTATCTCCTTGTCTGATAGCCCCCACCATAACCCAGCAGCCGGGTTCAATAGTAAGTGGAACACTCATTCGGTCAGCGCAATATGATGCACATGGATAATTTTGTGTAGTATAATGAATTGCATTACCATACATTCCAAACCACCATTCTTGGGGACCTCCGAGATTTTCCCATCGTGTTACAATTGCGCCGAAAGTTCCTGATGGTTGATTATAGCGTATCCAAGCAATAAATGTTGCACTATCAGAACCATTGAGTGGCTGTCCATCACCACATACTATTGTACTATTTGTTCCATTAAAAGTGTATGCTTTGTTTGAAATGCCATCAATACACAGAGCATTATCATTACGAATGCCGTCATGTCCGTTTCTTGATACATCTCGAAGTGAACAATCATCAAATGACCAGTGAGCAACTAAGCCATTATCTAAAGACTGTGATAATACGATAACAGGGACAAATACAACAAAAATGAAAGATACGAGGTTTTTCATAACTTACTTGTAAAGTAAAAATGAAGAAAAATATTTACCTGTATTAGTTGTAAGGCATATATAATATTGTCCGTTTGCTAATCCTTGTGCATTAATAGTGTTATTGTGATATCCTGCATTGTAATAATCATTTTCTGAATATATGATATTACCCAAAACATCTATTACCGTAAAAGTTATGGATGATGGAAAGCTAAGCGAAAAATCATTATGAATAATATTATCATTATTTCGAAATATTGAATATAATGATGTCGGAGTTGAGGAAGTTGTAATAGTTCGCATAGACATGGCGCAACCCTTCAATATTATTGTTCCGCTATTGCTTTCTGCCATAAGACATGAATTTTTAGTACTATCAAAATCAAAGGTAATGTGAGGCGTAAATCTCTCCGTATCCCCCAGCAAACTTATGAATGGAATAAAAAAGATTGTATCTGTATGAGTGAGTGGCTCAATTCCTTGTGAAAGAATATCAACAAATACAGAATCTTTTGTATGGTATATGTTCGTTGTTGCTTGCCATGATGAAGCTATGGTTTTATGAAATCTTATTGGTTTGAGTGAATCAAAAATCATGTGATTCTTTTTAAAACCTATTTTTGTTTTGATGTGCCGAAGATTAGTTAAGATATTCTTATCCTCGACAACAAGTAGAGTAGCTATTTCAAAGGGCTCAAAATCAGGTGTAATCTCTTTGTTATCTGATGTGTAAAATCGTACTGTTTGTTTTTGATGTAGTGTATCTATGAGAAAAGTATATTTTTCGATGCAGGAATTTTTTGAAATTATTTCTACTGAATAATATGATTTTTTATTGAAAACCGTTTTGGGAGAAGCACAACTCGAACATGATAAATTTTGTGATGGTGTCCATTTATACTGTATCTCTGTTGAATTATTGTACAGAGCAGGGAGAGTTACTGTATCACCTAAACATGAAAAAATTGTTACACTTTTTGACACAATTTCAGGGTAGGTTGCCGTATAATATTCCAAAATTTCATTATTTGTTAATGCTTTCGCATATACAGTAATACGTGCTATAGATCCTTGATAATGTCCGACTGGTCTGTCGTCGGGATTTTGTCTTCCTATGCGTACAGATGTTGGTTGAGTAGAGAAAAAGTATGTGCTGCTATCCTTATCAAAGACTTTACCGTCTTTTATGTATTCAACCAACGTTAGTGAAGAATTTTTCCTTGATAGTCTAATCCCTATTAATGACCAGCAGTTGAGAGATAATCCCTTACTCATAAACTCTGGACAATAAGATGCGCAAGGATAATTTTGTGTGGTAAAATGTATTTCATCTCCACAAAGTCCAAACCACCATTCTTGTGGTCCCCCTTGATTCTCCCATTTGGTAAGTATGCACTGAAATTGATCTGCTCTTTGCTTAATATTGTCAGGTTTTACCCAGGTCAGTATGGTAATGGAAGTATTCTCATCAAATAACTGGACATCACCTACATTGCAAAAATCATCTTTACCGTCAAAATAGAGTACATTAATATTGTTATGGGGTAAACAAACGATTCCATTATGTTGAGTTGCGTGATAATTGTTCGTTGATTTGTCATTTGAAGAACAATCCTTAAATGACCAGTCTGCGGATATAGAGTTAATTGGTTGGCAGATAATATTATGCGTATCTGCCACCCAAATGCAAAGTGTTATTATAATGAGAATGACCTTCATACAAAGGCATGGTTAAAAAGTTTATACACAATATAATAAGAAATGTGTTATTTGGTACATTCAGCCATAACATACCAACCAAGTTTGTTTTCGAATTTCTTTGCTGTGTCATCCGAAATGATTGATTTAATTACTCCAAAATGATTTTTTTCAATATGGTGTATTGATATGTCTATATGACTAAAATCTTTAAGTAAAGTTCTCATGGAAGATTCTGTATAGAGTTTAACAAGTGGACACGCCTCACTGTGTTCTCGATACTCAATTCTTGATAGTGTTCGCCTATACGACTCACGAAGAAAGCGAAACAATAAAATATATTTCGCCATAAGAACAAAATAGTAATAGGCTGAATTTTTGTGATAAAGTCCAATAATTGCTTTACCGCCGGGTTTAAGTACCCGATGGATTTCCTTAGCAGCTTTTTCTGTATTAGGGGTGTGATGTATAACGCCAAAAGAATATACGGCATCAAATGTATTATCAGGAAAAGGCATATTTTCAGCGTCGGCTAATTGAAGATTAGCTGTTTTGTTATAAAGTGCAAATCTTTTTTCAGAAATTTCTTTATGTACGGGAGATAAGTCAATTCCCCAGACTTCTGCACCTGCTTCTGCGAATTGCATTAAATCAGTACCCATACCAAAACCGACCTCCAATACTTTTTTCTTATTAAATCGGCTAAAGTTTACAACTTTTTTTAACCAAGGTGCATATTCGTCATAACGATTTTGGTTAATTCGTTCATAAAACTCCTTTGTACCCACTTCTAAACCATTTGCACCTACTAAGCCACATGGATCTTCTGACCATTGGCGAATACTTTCCTGTTTATCTTTATCGATAGTTGTGGTTGTCATTTGCAAATCCTTGTTGTTTTTATTGTATAAAGCGTTTGTACCATAATGCAAGATTCATAATTGAATAAATTGATTTTCCATAATTTTTCTTGCCTTCTTTGTGCATAGACAGCATGGAGTCAATCATGTTCTTGTTCAAAATCCCTTGAGTCACTAATGGTGAGTTTACTATTGTATTTTGTACTGATGCAAACCAAGGTCCGCGCAACCATTCAGCCATTGGTGCTGCAAATCCTTGTTTTTTACGATAAATTATATCATGCGGCAAAATAGGTTCAACAGCTTTCTTTAAGAGATATTTTGTTGTTGCATTCGGCGGCATTTTTTTATCGGGAGGAATGGTCATAGTAAATTCAACTAAGCGAGAATCAAGAAATGGAACCCTTGCTTCAAGACTATGTGCCATCGTCATTTTATCAACCCGCATTAATAAGAGTTCAGGCAAACGATGGGATAATTCATAGAATGCCATTCTTTGAATATAATCTGTTGAGACTTTTTGATGCTTGATAATATGATTATGAAGTCGTTGAACCATCAAGTGTGCATTATTTGCTAAGTTTGGCTTAATAATTTTTGCTAATATTGTTGGCGGCATATCAACGGCTCCGCCCCAATAGAGTTCATTGTTTTCTGCACCGCGTCGTATATAGTCAAGAGCAAGGTATTGACCGCGAGCGGAAAGTATGGGTTTGCTGAGTCCATAAACCATGCTGCGTGCCCATTGCGGTAATGCCATAAAGTTATGCCAAGGTTTGCGATAAAAATTATATTCCCGCACCATCCAAGGATAACCCACAAATTGTTCATCACTGCCCTCGCCCACTTGAATAACCGTAGTGCCTGCCTCACGAGTTAATTTGCTCAGAAAATAGAGTGGAATACATACGGGGTCGCCATTGGGCTCGTCTTCATGCCACACTAAATCTTCTAAAACAGGCAATGCATCATTATGGTCAATAAGTATTTCATGATGATTGGTATTGAATATACCGGCAACTTGCCGAGCATATTCCATTTCATTATATTTTTCTAATTCTTTAAATCCGACAGAAAATGTATCCACAGGTCTGTCCATTAATTCTGCCATTAATGCCACATTGGTGCTGGAATCAACACCACCGCTCAGAAATACACCAAATGGTACGTCGCTCATCATGCGGTCTTTAACTGCTTGACGCAATAATCGCATAATTTCATCAATGATTTCAGGTTCGGACATTGTTGTATATTCGGCTTGGTGGCGCATCGGCGACCAGTATCGTTCTATATGTAATGTGCCGTCTGAACGCAAGCGAGCAAAATGGCCAGCTGGTAATTTGTGAATGCCTTCAAACATGGTGGATTGGTCACTTGTCATGGAAAATGCCAAATAATTGGTCATCTCCGCATAATTCATCTCTCGCTTTACGGATGGATGTTGTAAAATAGATTTTATTTCCGATCCGAAAATAAATTGTCCATTTCGATGGGTGTAATATAATGGTTTAACACCGATACGATCGCGAGCGCAGAATAATTCATTGTTCTGATTGTCCCATATTGCCAAATCCCACATACCAATCATCGCATGAAGAAATTGCACTCCATATTCTTGATATCCATATAATATGGTTTCTGTGTCGGTGCGGGAACGATAGCGATAACCCTTTTTTTCAAGATCGGGACGTAAACGTTCGTGATTATATATTTCGCCGTTAAAAACAATAGTGAAACGTCCATCAGGTGTTATCATCGGCTGATGTCCGGCAGCAGATAAATCAACAATAGAAAGTCGTCTGAAACCTAAACCGCATTGTCTGTTATGGGAAACCCATTGCCCTTCATCGTCGGGACCACGATGGGCTATCACATCGGTCATTTTCCGCAATAATGATTCCGAAATGCTTGATTGTGCTGTAAAATCAACAATACCTGTTATGCCACACATGGTTAATTAAAGTAGTGAAAAATGATTTTTTGAGAAATATACCAAGATTAAAGTGATTGTAGAGCTTTTCATGATTGATTTTCTTTATTTGTAAGGATTTGAAACACTGAAAATTCTAAAACCACACTGTTTTTGGTATAAACATAGAGAATAATGGATTTATTACCATACATTCATTGCCGGAAAATAAATATGGTTAATATTCATACGCAATAGTATTAACAATAAATTCTCCATAATGAAAATCGCCTTCGGGTAATGCCCATATAAATTGTAATGTTGTGGGGACTAATACCGAGTCGAATTTTTTATAGTCTTTGCAGAGCATAATAAAACGAGCTTTCTCAAAGTGATTTTTGAAGTCGCGGAATTTATCTTGTGTTTCCATGCGTGTTATCAAGCCATTTTCATCGAAGAATACTGTGACAGAAACGCTTAAACTATTATCACGTAATGTCATGCGCGCCGAAGTATTGTCAATGGAGTGCCATTGTACGCCATTCATCGGCAACAGTGCCGTCGGATACCAGACTGCTTCCATCAGATAACGCACCAAAAGACTGATTGAAGTTTCATTACCGGAAGATTCAAGCAGTGGAATGCTATTAAAAAGTTTGAGAAAACTGTTCCCATGACCATTAAGATAGGTTAAGTGCGCAGTTTTATTACCAAAGCGTCCTTTCCACACAAATCCCGGTTCATCGGCAGAGTAATGCGCCAGACCACGCACGGGATACCACTCATCATCAGGTCGCTGACGGAATTGTCCGCCGTGACGAATATGGGCAAAACGTATGATGGATTGTGCTTCCGGAAAAATTGCCCGGAAATATGTTTTGACAGGTGCGGGCACATTGCCGTATTCATGGGATTGCACCATTGCCCGTATTGTGCCGTGATGAGAACGTTCTTTTTTACGAATACGCGAAAATGCTCTTGCAATACGCATATTCGTCACTAATGCCGCGCCGGCAAAAGATAAAAAAAGTGCACCGAAAAAGCCACCAAAAATGATAAGGAATTGCATAATTCTACCCGCCACCATTTAACATGAAAGAACTCCGTATCCGAAATATACGATATATTTATTGCATCAAACCATTGATGCCCAACCACACAAATATAAGGATTGTCGCTATTGTTATTGCGTAGAGCAGCCATGAAGGAAGCCGTTTATCGAAAGCAGGCAGACATACAGTACATCCAAATATCGTAAGAAGTATAAGCATTGCTGCGTCGGCGGGTACATTGTTGAGTAGAGAAAAGAATGGTAAAAAGTACCAAGAAGGCTTAGTATCAGCCAAAGCTGTTATGGGTAAAGAAGTGTCTGCCGGTATAAATGAAGGACCCACACGAATCGGCGAAATGCTATAAGCAAGTATCATGATTATAAGCGGCAACACAGCAATGATACGTGACCATGTTTGGCTGCCGAACAGCGATGTACCGTGCAATCGCTTGTACAATATGTGCACATACCACCACAGCATTACCATAATCACAGGAAGAATAATACTATGAAGCGAGTAAACACGCGGCAATGTATGTTCCGATATATCATTGCCTTGCAAAAAAAGCTGACTGCATTCATTTCCTATGATGGGAAGATAGTCTCGGATAAATCCCCCGACAATCTGTGCCGAGACCACAGAAAATACCGTCCATGGTAAAAGTGAGCCCGTCCATGCAGAAAGTGCAGCCACGCCCATAAGACCAATGATACAAAACCAGAGAACTTCATTGGGGGCACGCCAAGAAGATTTGATAATCATGGCAAGAACGCCGGCAATAAGTGAGAGCATGAACAGGTGCACCGCCCACAGATGAATGGCGCGCAGCCATGCTCCGGTGGGGTGGCGATTAGTAAGTTCAATTTCTATGGAAGCCGCCGCTGCATGAAGCCGCACGGGAATACCATTATGATTGCATACGACAGTGCTGTGGCTTGCCATAGCAGAATCGAAAAACATGGGTTTTCTGTCTTTCGAAAGCGGTACTGTGAATGCTTCGCCGGATAAAGCTAAAGTATCGCCATGAGCGCCAATAATAAGCGTATGAGCAAATGCCATTGCTTGCATATTTCCATTATTGTCTATTATCGGACGAGAAGACGGTTCATACCACATTGACAATACGATTCCCGAAATGATGACGACAATACATGCAGCAGCCGCACATTGCAAAAATATCATCGCTATTTTCAAGGTGTTCTTTTGCGATACATTCCCTTCCAATCCAGAACGTATCCGAATCCATGCTGTTATGCGTGAGTATGTTTGCGCTAAAGGTGATGCCATTATTGTGTGATTATTATCTGAGAATTTATGCAAAAATACCATAATCCCTTCGGGGTATGGCTTTAATTTTATTTTGTTTGAACAACAATACATCATTGGCTTTTGATTTCGACTTCGTTTTTTTCTTGCAAAGTATGCCGGCAATATAGTCAGCAATTTACGCCAGATGAAGAATAATAGCCACCCCAATAGTCATTGCTATGATTATCGGTCATCAAAACAGTTTTTAATATTATGATAAATAATGGCTTACTATTTTATTTAATATTGATGTTACGCTTCATTTAATGTGGCACATCTGTTGAAGAAGGGCTAAGTGCAGCATATAAGAAGGAAAGCGGGGTACGAATATGATGACAGACCATCGTGGGTCAGGAAGCACCCATACAGAACAAGGAGGTTCGGCGGATGATCAAACGGCATCAACAATGTCGGAATATTATCAGACCATAGACGATGCAGAGCATCTGATGTGCGCCCTTCCTCCTGCACTGCTCGACACAGTGCGCGATTTATTGTTTTTTGTCTATGAAGTGAATCAACGTGCACAAGAGTTATATGTACAAGCGGAAATAATTTATGCTCAAAGAACTTTACACAGCGGCATTGGGAATGATACCCCAGCAGAATCGGCTGGAAGTATTAGCGAATAATATTGCTAATGCGAATACCGCCGGGTTCAAGCGCGAATCGGTATTTGAACGCTATATGATTAATGCACAGGAAAATCTGAATAGCATAAAAGGCGATGCCGAACAGGAAGATCCACCGAGTTATACATATACCGATTTTTCTTCGGGTAATGTAGAACGCACGGGCAATCCATTGGATGTGGCTATAGATGCACCAAATGGATATTTTATTCTTCAAGATGAGGAAGGCAGGCAATTTTACAGCCGTGCAGGACATTTTGTCTTGGGGAATGATGGTCATATACGTACTGCTGACGGATTAGCTTTGATGGGTGAAAGTGGTCCTATCTTGCTTGACCGCACCTTTGCAGCCGTTGATCAGCCCGGTGATAATAGAGCAATAAATGTGCGAATAGAAGATGACGGCGAAGTATTTGCCAATGAAATGCCATTAGGACGCATCCAATTAGCTATTGTAGAAAATCCACAAACCTTAGTCCGTGAATCCGGGACACATTTTTCGGAAAGTGAAGAAACGAATGTGAACATGGTGCCCCATAATGAAACAAGGGTTCGGCAGGGATATTCGGAAAATTCTAATGTGGATATTATTAAAGAAATGGTGGAAATGATAGAATTGCAACGTTTATTTGAAACAGGGCAAAAAGTCATTCAAACCAATGACGGCACACTTGACCGCGCCATTGATATCGGTAGATTTATGTGATTTGTATTTTGCTTGAGTATAATTGGGAATATTATGGATAAAACATTACGCACAGCATCAACGGGATTAACTGCACAACAACGTTTTGTGGAAATAATCTCTAATAATTTGGCAAATGTGAATACCACGGGCTATAAACGTGTGCGTCCCGAATTTCAGGATTTACTGTATGAGACAGTACGCTCAGCAGGCAATACACGTCAAACCGGTCAAGAGCCATTAAATGAATTGCAAATTGGCGGTGGTACGGAATTAGTTGCAACGTCGCGACAATTTACCCAAGGTGATATTACGCAAACGGGTAATACTTTAGATATGGCAATTAAAGGTGAAGGTTTTTTTGTGGTACGTAAACCCGATAATACTTTTGCTTATACCCGCGACGGCTCATTCCAAGTGGATCGCAATGGTCAAGTTGTGACTTCGCAGGGATATATTTTAGAGCCGGGCATAAGCGTTCCCGATGATACGCTTGAAATACGATTATCGCGTGATGGCGTGCTGAGTGTTTTAACGCAAAATTCGCAAACGGAAGATGTCGTATTGGGACAAATAGAATTAGCTCGATTTATTAATCCGACGGGTTTGCGATCATTGGGCGATAATATTTATGCAGAAACGGGAGCTTCGGGTAGAGCAATGTTGGAACGCCCGGGAGTAAATAATACAGGAGAATTAGTGCAATCACATTTAGAATCGGCAAATGTGGACTTGGTCACCGAAATGGTCAATATGATTATGGCACAAAGAGCGTATGAGCTTAATTCTAAATCAGTACGCACAGCCGATGATATTTTAGCAACAGCAACCAATTTAAAACGATAAGATGAAAATGTTATGCTCCATAGTATGGTTGATATGCGTGTCGGTAGTGCATCTTTCGGCGCAGTCATCATTTTCCGCTGAACGTTTACGGAAAGCTGTAGAGCAATATGTGCAGAAATCTTTAGATGATAATAGTGAATGTGTTGTCAGTGCCAATATCGAAGCCCAAACATTTACGGCAGATAATGTGACCGCACGTTGTGTGGCAAATGCAAATTCATTGCGTGGTTCAACAAATATAGCAATAGAGTTTGTGGGTGATAATGCTATGGTATTGCGCCGAATCCATGTGCCGGTAATTATTAAAAAGTATGCGACAGTTCCTGTGGCGGAAGAAAATATACGCCAATCGGAAAAAGTGCTTGCGGAAAATTTTCGATTTGAACGACGTGATATTTCTGCATATAAAGAAGAAGATATGCCGACACAAGAAGAAATTTCGGGTGCAGTAGCTCGACGCAATATTACAAAAAACAGTATTATTACACGCGCATTGCTTTTATCGGCACAAAGTGTAAAACGCGGTACTTCGGTAAAAATATATGCTACTGTTTCCGGTGTGACCATTACTTCACGCGGCACTGCTTTATCCGATGCTGATATGGGACAAACGGTGCGTGTGATGCGCGAAGGCACGCAGGAAGCATTACTCTGTACTGTCAATGGTGCGAATGAAGTACAAATACAACAATAATAGAGAAAGAACATGACAATGAAAACGGTATTATGTGCACTATTATTTATGGGTATGTCGGTAACATCATCCATAGCACAGTTTAATCAAAATAATGCACGTTCACTTTTTTCGGATGTGCGTGCTTATCGTGTGGGCGATGCTGTGACCATTATGATTGTTGAAGAAACCATAGCGGATAATTCGGCTTCAACCCAACAAAATCGCAATACTTCATTAAGTGCGGATGCCGGTGTGAATATTGGTTCAACAGATGTGGGTGGCACTGTGGACTTAGGTACAGGTAATAATTTTAATGGTCGTGGGCAAACCACACGCAATGAAAGATTTCGCTCACGACTCAGTGCACGTGTGATAGGTGTGGAAGCAAACGGCAATCTTAAAATTGAAGGAAAAAGAGCATTTCAACTCAACGGAGAAAGTCAATCCATTACTTTATCGGGATTTATTCGTCCGGTTGATATTCAGAATGATAATTCCATACCGTCCTATAATATTATGGACTTAAATATTATTTATCAGGGTGAGGGTTCATTAACCGAAACGCAAGAGCCCGGGCTTATCACTAAATTTTTGAGATTATTATTCTAAGTAATCATGAAACGTTCTTGTCTTATCATCATCGCTTTACTGTGGCTCATAAGCTATGCTGCCGAAGCCACTCGTATTAAAGATATAGCGACCATTGAAGGCGTTGCGGGCACGCAAGTGGTGGGATATGGACTTGTGACGGGTTTATCGAATAATGGCGACACACAACAATCACGGTTTACCATACAAACCATTACCAATATGTTGAAGCGTTTTGGCGTAACCGTTCCGGCAATAAATACACGCACACGCAATGTGGCGGCAGTGATGGTGACGGCGACAATTCCGCCTTTTTTACGCAAAGGTTCACGTATTGATGTGCAGGTTTCTTCTTTGGGCGATGCTCGTTCCTTGCAGGGTGGAGTATTGATTATGACACCTTTATCTGCTGCTGACGGTACATTATTGGCAACAGCACAAGGCGGTTTATCGGTTGGCGGATATGATTTTCAGCAAGATGGCAGCCGTGTGGGACGCAATTTTGTTGCCAGCGGTCGTGTGCCCAATGGCGGTATTATTGAGCAGGAAGTACGCGGTGAATTTGTGCAAAATCAGTTGGTACGTATAGTATTACGTGAGCCGGATTTTACCACGGCAACCCGTGTGGCAACAGCAATAAATGGTTCTGCCGGATTAGCAAACACCGCTTCTGCCATTGATGCCGCAACAGTAGAAGTAAAAATTCCGACAGGACAGACGCAAGCACAGATTGTGCAAACCATAGCGCAAATAGAAGCATTGCAAGTAACAAGCGATCCGTATGCACGTGTGGTGGTCAATGAACGCACAGGTACCATTGTGGTCGGTGGGGCTGTGCAGTTATTGCCGGCGGTTGTCGCTCATGGTTCGCTCGAAATTCAAATACAGCGCACCACAACGCAACCACAGCAAGCACCATTTACTACACAGCAGCCACGACAAACGCAAAATTCGGCATTGTCGGCGCAAGAGGAGGAATATCCTCCGGTTGTGTTGCCTGCCACAACAACGGTACAAGATATGGCAAATGCACTTAATTTATTAAAAGTCAAGCCGCGCGATTTGATTGCTATTATGCAAGCTCTCAAAGAAGCAGGTTCTTTACAAGGCGAATTAATTATACAATAATGCGTTCTATTACCCCCGATATATCGCTTCAATCACAGTCTTTATTGGACAGTCGTATGCGTGATTCGCAACGATTGGCAACCGTGAAGACCGATGAGTCCCATTTATCGGAAGAAGAAAAAACCAAGTATGCACAAGCTGCGCGCGGTTTTGAGAGTATTTTTGTTTCGATGCTTTTTAAGCAAATGCGTGAATCATTGACCGATGAAGATGAAAAAAAAGAAGAAGGTGATTTAAGTTTTGGTGCCGATACGCTTAATGGTCTTACAGATATGCAATTCGGCGATTATGTGGCACGAGGCGGGCATGGCATAGGTATTGCCGAAATGATATATAAACAAATGACTCATGGGGAAAAATTACCGATGATATCGGTTCAATTACCCACAATGAAAGGTACGCGTCACCAAGCACCGGACAGTGACAATGATGTAACGGCAATTCCACAGCAATCCAAACCGATTTCACCTACAAAAAAAGAAGAAGTGATAAGCAGCATGACCGGAGATACTTTTCATGAAAGAGTAGGACGACGGCTGGCACCATACGATGCGATTATTCACAAAGCCGGACAAAAATATAATGTTCCCGACACATTGATACGTGCTGTTATTACGGCAGAATCGGCGGGCAAACATGATGCGGTATCGCCGGTTGGCGCAAAAGGACTTATGCAATTAATGGACAGCACAGCGGCGGGTCTGGGAGTGAAAAATTCCTTCGATCCGGCACAAAATATTGAAGGCGGCACCAAATATTTACGCCAAATGTTAGATGAATTTCAAGGTGATGTGTCATTGGCGCTGGCGGCATATAATGCCGGACCGGGTGCAGTAAAAAAACATGGTGGTATTCCACCGTATAAAGAAACAAGGGCTTATGTCCGAAAAATAACTCGCTATCTCGGAGATCAAGGATGATCGTGCCGAGGAAGTGGTTCTATAACAATGAATATTGATAAAAAAACATGGATGATTTACTCACAACATTGCAAGACCAAGCCGGTATGTTACGGGAGCTTATTCGTTCTTCGGAAGAGCAGCAGCAAGCCCTTGTGCATTTACGTGCGGATGAATTAGAAAAAATAACACAAAAACAAACGGAATTATTATTGTTGATGCAACAAAAAGAACGTTTGCGCTGGCATATTCTTAATGCAGACTTAGGAATAAACAGGCAAGATGCTCCGCGTGCAACACTTTCCGAATTATTAGGAACTATGCAAGACTATGAACAGGAAATGTATGGGTCTATTCGCAATGAATTGGCAACATTATTGGCACGTTTGCAACAATTAAATAATACGAACAGATTATTGGCACAAAGAGCAAGAAACTCTACATCGCATATACTTGACTTTATGCGTGACAATGTCTCAATATGTAATGTCAAAATATAAATATCACAAGTATAATTGTGAGATAATACTATGGGAAATTTCGGCGCATTAGAAATAGGTAAAAGAGCATTGATTGCTCAACGCTTCGGTATGGATGTGACAAGCAATAATATTGCGAATGTCAATACGCCCGGCTATGCACGGCAAAGGGTCGAATTCGGTGAAACTGACCCGCAATTATTGCCCGGCGGTAAAGGATATATCGGTAGCGGTGTGGAAGTTGCCAATGTACGATTATTTCGTGAAGAGTATTTTGACCGAGAAAAATTTATCCAAAAAATCCGGCTTTGAAAATGACAGTTCAATTTTAAGCAGAGTCGAGACAATATTAAAAGAACCATCCGATGATGGTATTGATGCCACTATAGATAAATTTTTTAATTCATTCCAAGAATTGGCAAATCAACCGGAAAGTATTGCTCGCAGGGAATTTGCTCTGAATCAGGCACAATCATTAGTTGATGAATTTAATGGTATGTCGGCACGCTTTACTGAATTGCGTTCACAAGTTTCCGAAAAAATTACAACATCAACAGATGAAGTAAATAGAATTATTGAAAGAATCACTGAATTAAATAATAAATTAACTCCTCTTGTAAGTCTGGGATCTGATGCCGGTGCTACCATCATTAATGAACGAGCACGTGCCGTAGAGCAATTATCAGCTCTGGTCGGTCCCGTGAATGCCACTGTGGACACAAAGGGTTTAATGAGTGTGAGTGTGAATGGTGCTTCAATTATTTCTACCGTTATTGGTCATAAAGTGCAAGTATCCGAAACAACTTCTTCTTCCGGTGAGCGCACTCTGTCCATGCAAGTTATCAGCCGTGCTTCAGGCGATGTTATTTCCAAATTTAATCCCGGTGCCGGTGAAATTGCAAGCAATTTGAAACATTATAATGTGACGCTTGACGGCAATGACAGCAGCGGCGGATTTTCGATTGTAAAATCGCTTGATGAATTAGCCGGAGCAATTGTCAATAAAGTAAATACAGTAGCACAAACAGGGTATGGACTTGATGATGTCACCGCACCGAACAGAAATATATTTGACCCGACGGGCACAACGGCTGCCTCAATAAAATTAGATGCGGCAGTACTTAATCAACCGAGAAATCTACCCATTTCCATTGAAGTGGGAACGCCCGGTGATAATACCATTGCAAGGCAAATAGCCGCTTTAGCCGATGACCCTACGTTTATTAATGCACAAACTGCACAGCAATTTTATGCAAATACATTAAACAGAGTGGCGACGGCAGGTGCCGATGCTGCCAATGGAGCGAAAACAACATCATTAGTCAATGATCAATTAAATGCACAAAGGGAATCCGTTATCGGGGTTAATCTCGATGAAGAAGCTCTTAGCTTAATTCGTTATCAAAGGGCTTTTGAAGCAGCGGCACGTATTGTCAATACGACGAATGAATTATTAGGAACGCTCATTAATTTGGGCAGATAAATTTCATGAATAATCAAGGGTGATGCCATGAGAATTACACAAAATGCACAAGCTCTCAGCTATAATCGCAGTATTCTGGAATTACAGGAGCGTGTGGATAGAGGACAAAATAAAATCACCACAGGATTAAATTATTCCAATTTATCCGAGCAACCCAAAACAATTGTTGATATTCAGCAATTACAAACATTGGTGGACAGAAATTCACGATTTATTACCTCTTTGGATGAAGTGTCCAATGAAATGTATGCGGGTGAATTTGCTGCCGAAAAGCTTGCAGAAAAAGTTCAAGATATTCGCCAACTTGCCATTGATGCCTCAAAGCATACCGCTTATGATAAAATGCCCGTTTTAGGACAACAGGTTTTTCAGCGGCTTACCGATATGGTGCGTGATGCCAATACTGACTTTGGTGGAAGATTTGTATTCGCGGGAACAAAAAATACTCCACAATCATTAAATATGGCGCCACCCTCAACAAATAATTTACCTTTTGAATTGGTGCAAGAAGCTGCGACGCCTGATAATCCTTCGGGTTTGCGTGTGTTATTTAAAGGAAATACCAAAGAAAGAATGGTGGATAAATCTATTGGTTCGCCGGAACAAATAAATATAACAGCAAATGATGCCTTCGGTGGTTCCGGAACTGAGATTTTTGATACGGTTATTGATATTTATAATAAAATGACATATCGTTCGGACGGGACATTACGCACGAGCGATGAAGTAATGAATGTGGAAGATCAAAGAATTTTACAGGGATATGTGCAGACGATAAGTAATCAATCCGAGCGATTAGATGAAGAAATCGGTCGTTATGCATATAGACGCAGCCGTTTGGAAGCAATTTCCGTACAATTAACCGAAGAAAGTACAAGGCTTAAAGAATTGCGCTCGCAATTGGAAGATACCAATATGCCGGAAACGATTCTCCAGCTCAAACGTGATCAAAATGCCTACGAATATTCGCTTAATGTGGGTTCACGTTTATTCCAAACTTCATTACTCGATTTTTTGCGATAATGTTTACAGAGAAGTTTTGCCTTCTCTGCTGAGTTTTGAGGTGTTTAAAATCTTTTTTCTCATAATTTTTTGATGAGAAGCGAAAGAGTTACCAATGATATGGGCAGGGCTTCTATCAAGTCAAGATTTGGCAACAGTCCTATAAAGTTTGACAATTGATTATTGAATACAGTAGCAAGTTTAATGAGAGTTAATCGCCAATCTTTTTTTTCTTGTCATTGTACATAATAAAATCTTTAATCCTATTTCGTTCGTTTTCATTCAAGCTTTTCTTATTGTTTTTCATGTCATGTTCCTTGCCGCTTTTATGGCAAGAAGCACAGTTACTAATATTATAAATTCCTTCTTCGTTGTGTTCTGCAATAATTTTACTTTCAGAATGCTCATGGCATCCGTAACAAGTAAAGGCACTGTAATCGTTTTTTGAATGACAGGTATTACAAGTTGTATTATGATTCTTGTCTAGTGTAAAGTAACCAGAATGATCAAAAGTTGAAGGATTCCATTTACTTGTGTTGTGGCATTTGTTGCAATTATCCTTGATTACGCTATGGAAATTGTCTTTAGGTTTTTGATGGCAAGAAATACAGTTACTTTTGTTCAAAAGCACTTTGTGATTAAATGATGTTAGACCTTTCCAATTTTGGGTTTGATGACAACTATTGCAGTTAGTCGAAACTTGAGTGTGAAGATTGTCGGAAGGTTTATTATGGCAGCTATGACAATTTTCGACAATAGATACTGAAAGTAATTCATGCTTAAAGCCACTCAAGCGATACTCAGGAACTAAGCCTTGATGTTCGTTATGGCAAGAGCTACATTCTTGATTGGAAAGTTGTTTGTGAAGTAGGGTTTTGTTTTGTTTTCCTACTTTGTCTTTTCCAATGTCCGCTAGTTTGTGGCATGAAATACATTTTTCGTTTGTAACACCAGCAAATGGTTTATGACAAGAAAGACATTCATTATTCAATTTTTGATGTGATTCAGTCAATTCACCGGGATTAATAGTGGCATGAGGGAATTGTATTATCAGAAAAATGGCAAGTCCTATTCCTAACAGTATATAAAGCTTTTTCATGAGCTAAACATTAATATTGTTATGATATGTAATAGCGATAGAATGCCAAGCGTAAAAGCAATTGGTAAGTGAATTACTCTCCATTTTTTCATTGCGTCAACAGTTATAGTGTCAAAAAATAGTTTCTTATCGGCTTCTTCTACAGTTATTCCTGATGCGATTAATTCTTGTTGATTTGAACTCAATGACAATCTTGCATTTTTTAATAGAAATTTACCAATCAGCCCACTTGCTACATTAATCAACATCATTAGTATTGCAAGCCATGGCAGCAACGCATTGTAATGAATGCCTGCATGAACAAGAATTAAAACCGAACCCATCCATGCAAGGTATTCATGCATTTTTAAAAGCTCTTTTGGCGACCCAAACTGAATTATTTTTCGTTTTCTTAATGAGTAAACTAATGAAACAAGAATAAAGCAAGTGCCAATTATTCCAAGATACCGACCTATAAAAACCAAATGATAATAATGAAGAGTAAAATCAATGATAATGGTGATAAAAACCATTAATGAATACAAGAACAGAAAGGGCAAAACCTGTTTTATGAAAATTGGAAGTTTCATTTGCCTAGTTTAGTCATTGTCATTCGATATCGGATTAGGGTTATTCGTCGAATTAATTTCTGTGTGTCTTATTTCACCACCTGTTGTACCTGTCTGTTTGGCAAAAAATAATACCAAAAAAGTAAAAATCAATGTGCCAATTGAAAATAGTGAAGAAAAAGATTTTTGTTTAAAGCTTGCCCAAAGTCCAAACAAGGAAAGGCCTCCTAATATATAAGAAAGTATGGCGAATATTTCTGCTGTTTCTTCGTGATTTTTTATGTAGTGTTCCATAACTCCATTGATTTTTTCTACTATTTCTTCTGCACCTTCTCCTGTATTCATAGCTGCTATTGCGGCTAATGCACCTAGAATAAAAATCATAAATGCCGTTCTTTTAACAGCATCTGATTTTGAGACAAGACCTGTAATCATTACGATTGCTCCTATAATAGGAAAAATGATTGGTAAATGATTTACCACTAAATGCCAATGTGCTTCGTTCATATTATTGTATTTTTAAATTAAACATTTACTCCAAATAGATAACCAACTAACGCAGAAAGTACCATAGCGATTGTTCCCCAAATGGTAATTCGCAAGATAGCTTTTTTACTACTAGAACCACCTGTCTTTGCAGCAGTTGTTCCCAAAATTATAAGAAAGATTGTTGTGAAACCATATAACCAATACTCCATTCCTTTCACCGGTGCAAAAAGTATGACCAAAAGAGGTAGCAAACCTCCAACGGTAAATGCTGCACCTGATGCTATGGCTGCTTGAATAGGATTTGCTTGACTTATCTCGTTGATGCCTAATTCATCTCTTATGTGTGTGCTCAAGACATCTTTTTCAGTCAATTCAATAGCTACTTGCATTGCAGTTTCTTTTTTCAATCCACGTTTCACATAGATTTGAGCCAAAATATTGAGTTCTTCTTTTGGCATATCTTTAAGTTCCTTCATTTCTCTTTCAATGTCTGCCTTTTCGGTATCCGTTTGTGAACTTACCGAAACATACTCGCCTGCCGCCATAGATAAAGCACCAGCAACAAGTCCCGCTACCGTTGCTAATACAATCGGTTCTCTTATCGAACTTGCAGCTGCAACTCCAATAGCAAGACTGGAAATAGAGATTATTCCATCATTTGCACCAAGAACAGCAGCTCTCAACCAGTTACTTCGATGGATATAATGATTGTCTAAATAGTTGTCAATTGTTATCATTGTCTTGGTGTTGTCGATTGTTGTCATAAGATTACGCCTAACGGTTTACAAATTTGCGAAGGTGGGGAAATCAGAGCACAAATGTTCAATAGAAATCCAATGTTCAAATTTAGTACAAAAGTCCCCCTTTTGCAAAAAATCCTTATTAACCGCCCGTGTTTTTCTCAGTCGAGATGTGTAATAATTATATCTGTCTTAATTTGAAATTACTTCATGAGTATTAAGTTACTTTTTGACTTTGCATTTATCCAATGTTTGGTATTAGGTTCAATATTTACATAGTCACCTGTTGACAATGTAATTTTAATACCCTTCTCGTTTTCAAAAACAGCTTCACCTATCAAACAAAGTAATAATGCGGGCACTTTTGTAATGTGTTCCTTTAATTGTCCGTCTGCTAATATTTGAATTGAGGTAATATTACCTTCTGTTGTTTTAAATAACGAAACTGTTGAAATTGTTTTTGTGTCTTGATGCAAGTCTCTTATGTTCATTCGATTGTCTTTTTAATATAAAGTAAGTAGTTTTCATATCAAGTATATTTTTAATTTTCAGCTATTACCATGACCCCATTTCTTTAGGACTATTTATGATTGCTTCTAATTCACTCTGAGAAATAAACCGGGCAGTATAGGTTCCGCCATAACTAATTATTTGACTATAAAATGAACGTATATGGTTTCTGCTGCCTTTCATCAGGTTTTGATAAACAAATTTTATATCTTGATTGTCAACTTTTGTGATTCGATTGTTTAAATCAAAAATATCCAGATCTTCAATAGTTGCACCAACTTTGAACGCCTCTTCAACCGATATATTGCCCTGTGCTACTAATTGTACATATAAGTTTTGAAGTGTAGTATCTGAAAAAACACCCACACCATTACTTCCAACGGGGTCAGAAATTTCATATTTATTTAATAGAGTTAATACTGCACTTGTATGAATTTGCTCATTATATGCAATATTTGTAAATATATTTACATTCCACTTACTGTATAAAACGATATATACATCATGAGCTAACTTTTCTTCTTCCCTCATCCATTGTAAACTCGATATTTCGTCCACACTTAAAGGTTCTTTAGGATAGGCGTTTATCTGCGTAGTGATGTCGTTATTTGGTATGGTCACACCATCTTTTTTGCAACTTAAAAATGCTATTGCAATAGAGATTAAGATTATTATTGTCGTTTTCATATTGATATTTTAATTATTGAATAATAGAATTCATTTTAAGAAATGCAATTCCAAGCCAAACTACGGAAACTGTCATTGTAATTGCACCCATTAAAACTAAAACAGGTGGTAAGTCAAAATACACTTCGGATAAGATTCCAAATGGCATTAACAAACCTGTCAGTGCTAAGCAAGAAATGATTTTGACATTATTAATTTTGTCGCTAAAACGAAGCAATAAATATCCTATTAAAATATTTAGAAATGCAAACAGGTTACCATGAACATGAGCTAGACGAGTTTCAAAATGTTTTCCGATACTATAAGAGTTCGCCCATTCTACTTTTCCCGGTGCAAAGTCACGAAGATAAATCAATAGAAAACCATAAGTCATGAAAAATCCCATTGTCATCAATCCTATTGCGATGTTGTTTTTGCCGTTCATAGTGTTTCAAATTTGATTAAAGCATAAAATACAAATATAGCTTTGTTGTCACCATGAACTGCTATACAATTACAGAAATACATTGTATAATTCCTATGTTTTCTTTTCAGTCATCTTTCTGTATGTTGGGTCTCCCAAGCAGACCGATAACGGGAAAGTATTTGTGCCGGGCGGATTGAGCTTCGCTGATTTTTCAATTCAAAGCACTACACTGTCAACATACCACAAAACTTTGATGCGAAGTAGAATGTTCAATTAAGCACGTCATCCACCATTGTGCCAAACGTGCTTGTTCCTCCAAAGGCAGAAAAGTGCACAACTTGTTTCTCCAAAATTACATAAGTGATATAACATAACAACCGCTTCAACGCAATCTACAGTGCGTAAAGATATACGATATTCTTCAATGTGTCATCCCTGTAGTACGCTTTATCTCACCATCAAACATTTTTCTAAAAAATTATCTGGGAGTTGTGGAAGAGTTATGTGGGTTACCGGTTCGTGCTTCTCCTGTCGTCATATTGTCTTTATACCGCATGAACTAAAAAAATTATAAGTTTTATCATATAGTTCGCTTGGTCTTGTTGGGTCTAATGTGTCACCATACGGAATAAAAATAATTAACCCTTGTCGTGCCCTTGTCATTAAAACCCTGTAAGCATTTCTTAAATAGGATTTGTCAATTTCACTGATGATGGATTTCCATTTTGTTCCTTCAAATGATTGATAATTCCATTCACCATTATTGAAGTAAAAGTTGATGTCCCACGCTAAACAAACATAGTCAATTTCCAAACCTTGTATATCAAATTCGGTCGCAACTAATTCTAGATAATGAGATGAACGAACGTCTGAAGCATCATTTAAAAACCAATCTTCTGCTGTAATTTCATTTTTAACATCAATTCCTAACGGTCTTAATCTTCTGCCACCAGAACTGCCAACAAGTCCAATTCGTTCGGTTCCCTTTTTATTCTTCCGTAACCATTCTTTTGCAACATTAAAATCTCTGGTTAGTCGTATTGGAAAAAGGCTATTGATTTCGTTTAAAATAGATTTAGCTTGAATTGCATTCCCATCAATAACTTTATGAACAAAGCTTGATATTTTTTCTGAACGGAATGAACGAACCGAAACTGATAAGTGAAGTTCAGTCTCTGGATTTCCGTTTTCTTTAAGCCAGTCTTTTAAAGTCTCTTCACTTAGATAATCGTTGTCAGCGGTTATTAGGTTTGAATAATAAATATCCCAATCGGGGTAGTGATTTTTTAATGCAATTACCCATTCAGAAAGTCCAGCTTCTCCAGTATTGATTTCTTGTCCGCCGCCAACTAAACAAATTATGGTGCAATAATTCTCATGTCTGTTCATTACATCAATTAAAAACTCAGGTTCAGACATATCGAAGTCTTTACCTTTCGACTTCATAAAAGAAGCTGCCTTCTCTTTAGTCCATGCTCTTTGGGCTTCATCAAAAACGACTACCTTTTCATCAGGAGCTTTATTTGAAATTAAATTGTCGTCTCTGAAGTGATGTATATTCTGAATAAAGGCGTTAGCCTTTATTCAGAATTTTTCTTTGTCAGTTTTTTACCATTTTCTTTAGCCTGTTGAACTTCATCTCTTACCAACGCTTCTCTTAAAACATAAACCAAAGGTCCATTTCCTGAAAGGAAAACTGCATTTTCATCTTCATGGGCTTTTCTTCTTTCGTTGGCAATATTAAGGCCTGCTAAAGTTTTTCCAGCACCAGGAACACCAGTCAATAAGCAGATTGATTTGGTATTGGTTATTTTTGATTTTTCAATAATTCGATTAATGCACTCAGTCGTTTTTGAAAGGTTTATGGCTCCAGCATCACTTCTTGAAATTTCTGAAACTGAATGTCCCCTGTAGAGTGCTTGCGAAGCTTCAATTATTGTAGGTGTCGGCTTATAGATTGAATTTTCCCATTTCGAAGGATTAATTTGAGTGCCATCAGTCAGTTTAAGTGTTTGACTTATTATTTGGGCAATATTGTTTTGATTTCCTTTTAGTGGTTCAAATAGGTTGTTATTAACTTCAAATGTATTTTTAAAATCCGGTGCTTTTGTTGAAACCAAGACCGGAACTATTTTTTCATGGTGACTGGCTTCATGAAAATTTTGCAAGTCTAAGCAGTAATCAACTGTTTGTTCAATCGCATGCTTTTGATATTCAGTGTCACCAACTTTAAATTCAACTACAAAAATGAAATCGTCAATTATTAGAACATTGTCAACTCGTTTTCCCATTCTCGGGATAGAGAACTCAAAATAAATTTGTCCATGCTTAAATCCCGATAATTGAGATTTGAGAATTTCAATTTGTTTTATCCATGCGTTTCGTTGCAAATTCTCAGCAGCAAAATCGTGGTTACGGATTAGCTGTCCAAGTATTTTGTCATTATCATCATTCAAAAAATCCGATATTGTATTTGAGTAGTAACTTCTTGTCATTTATATTTCGTCTTTAGAATGGTTTCTTTGTCGTCTCTTAGCATGACCAGTAGCGGAAGGCGGATTTGCGCAGTTACTAAAGGTATGGTGCTTGGCGAAAGTTGGGATACATTGTTGCTCCACTATATGCCACAACAATTGTATGTAAATTAACGAACACGCAAAACCACATTAGTAATGGCGTTTACTAGCATACATTTTTTTCTATCCAAGTAACAAGTTACCATCTTTATCTTTCTTTGGTCCGAATAACCCATAGTTTGGAAACATTTTATTACCTAAATAGAACGAAAGTCCACAGATTGCTATAGCTACCACAACATCGATTATTCCATAAATACCCGATTCTCCAATATTAGCTATTAAATTGAGTATGCTGACAATTGCAAGAATCCCTAAACTGTTATAAATGTATCCTTTATATTTTGACACTTCAAGAGCAAACCAAATTGTTAAAATCGGAATTACAAATGCAATTGGAATGAGGAAAAGTGAAAGTGAAGAAAGTAAAATTATCCCGACCAGTATTTTAGTAATAATGGTGAGTACAAGCAGTCCAAGTAGCAAATTGTTTAACGTCCTATACTTTTCTTTAGTCTGCGGATCTATTGTAGAAGCAATTAAAGCAGAAATTGTAGTTTTACCATAGTACTCTTCTGATAATTCATTCAGAATTTCCTGTCTTGGAATATTGTCTTGAATTCTGTTTTGAATTATCTTGATAGCTTCCTTCGTGCTTAGGCTTTTCTTTGTCATAGATTGGGTGTTTTAAAATATGTGCAATCTCTCGTACTGACGCAAAACGTCGTTCATTTCTCCAAAACTACAAAATTTTGTTTGTCCATCAAAACATGTACAAGGGAAATCTCTTGGTTCAATGTCCCATTCTGCGTATTCCAGTCTAGCATACGGCTTGGTGAACATAAGATACTGGCTTATGTGCCAAATGTCCAAAGTTATTCTGTTGATTGAATACTGTTATCAGCGATTATAGGATTTGGGGCAGCTTGCAATGCCGAGTATGCATTAATAAACCGTGTCAGTTGATTATGTGGTGTGTATGAGCATTGATATATTTTCTCACACTTTCAATGTTGCGTCATCGAGAATATTTTGAGTGTCTTGGAGTAGGCAATGAATGGTTTTCTGTTATCATTGTTGTTCATGTCGTCACTTTACCGAGAACAATCACTATAATCTTGGGTTACAATTGAAAGAAATAAAAAAAGGCAAGTATGATTTCATACTTGCCTTTAGATTTTGCATCGTGTTGTTTGATCTTATTTTGTATCGTGATTTACGAATGGAATAAGAGCAAGGTGGCGTGCATATTTGATTGCATCACACACTTGGCGTTGCTGATAAGCAGAAACACCTGTAATACGACGAGGAAGGATTTTACCTTGATCATTCGTGAAGCGGAACAATGATTTTGCATCTAAATAATCAATTGTGCGATTATCGCCGAGCGGATTATTTTTCTTTTTAGGAGCGGTACGTTGTTTACGTAAACCGGATGCAAAAGGATTGTTTACCGATTGGCGCGGTGATTGGCGTGAATCTGTCGGTCTCATTGATTATCTCCTTTATTTTCACGAATATTTTGTGATTTTTGGAATCGTTTGTTAAAGCGTTCTACACGACCTGCTGTATCCACAAGCATTTGCTTTCCGGTAAAAAATGGGTGTGATTTGGAATCAATCTCCAACACCATTCTGTCACCTTTATAGCAGGAACGTGTAAGAAATGTCGAGCCGTCAGTCATAACAACTTCAACTTGACGATAAAGAGGATGAATACCTTTTTTCATGATGTCTTACCCTTACTTCGAAATGTCAATGGAGTCAATTTGAGAAAGCTCGTCTATTTTGACAAAGCGCTCAAGAAATTTAATAGAACCTTTGTCTGAGCGATACCCTTTAACAACTTTTACATTGATTTTTTGCGGTCCGCTTCCTTTTTTCGACTTATCGCCGAATGTTTGCTGTTTAGCCATAGTTGCTCCGTAAAGCAGTATTTTACAATAGAAGAGCGCAAAAATACACTACTTTTTTGTAATGACAAAACATAGAGCGTAAAAAATGTCATTCTGCTCCAATTTTTACTACAAAAAGCAGTATAAAGTCATCAATTGCCACACTCAAAAGAAGACAGAACTCGCCGAGCGAATACCCACACTGATAGAATGCGTCGGTGATGGTGTGGTGAATGAGGTTTCGTCGAAAATTCTTTCCCATGCAATATAGATGTCCAAACCTGCTTGCTTCCCACGCAAATGATAACCACCCTCAAAGCGGGCATTGACCTCAAGCCCTGATTCCGATTGCGGACTTGCTTTGAATGCCATCAAGGATGCCCATCCGCGAGTAAATACCGAATGTTTCTTGGCTAAAGAGTATTCCAAACGTCCCGCAGCCATAAATGCCCCTCGTATATCACCATACGATCTACCTTCATTGTTCGCCGGGAAACGATAATCGGACATGTAAAAATACCCTTCAGTCCGCACCATATAGTCAAAAGATAAAGAATGATGTGAAGAGCTTCCCGTCCAGGCGATTTGCATACCCGAATTGATTAAGACACGTTTACGCACACTATACATGGTAGGTGTGTCGCCATGGGTAGAATCACTATTGTCCACATCGTGTTTGCAGCGATGTTGCAATCCGAGACTAAAACTGCCAAGCTGCAATACAAGAGCTTGCTCCCATATTATTGCTCGAGGGTTAAAAGCAATATCATAATGAGGATTGGCACTGAGTTCACTAGAAAATAAGCCGCGCAATACATCAGATGAACCCCAGCGATAGAAGTCTATACAACCGATAAATTTACCATTCCACGCTTGTTCACCGCCCAATGAGCCAAAGCCGCGTGCAAAGTCAATAGCATAATGTGTGGCTCCGAATGCTTCACCTATGGTTGTGGTATCATGACTATGGCGCACTATATTCGTTCTTTGCGTAAAAAGTTGAGAATAAAGAGCGGCGGGACACAATAAGAGCAAGAGAATAGTACATATTGTCTTCATGAGCATACTGCCTCATCAGGCAAAAAAGTGAGTATAATGATAGCAAAGTAGCTCTTCGCATTATTCTGTTTCACACTTTGTGCTATCGTACAATGAGTGTAGAGGAATATTGTACTAAACAATAAAAGCTGCCTTTGGGGCAGCTTTTATAAATGGAATTACAAAGAAAGTCCTGTTTTATTCGCCTGTTGCAGCACGCAATCTATTATTCAAGCGCTCAATATCAGATTTTATGGCATCACGCTGAACAAAGTCCGTAGTATTTTCCAAACGTTCTACTAACTGTTCACGCTGTTGTTTAATTGCAGCTATATCAATTTCATCGGCTCTTTCTGCTGTTTCGACCAAAACAGAAACTTTATTGTGCAGCACTTCAACAAACCCGCCATCTGTGGCATATATAGTATCTGCCGCACCATCATTGATTTTAATGATGCCTATACCAAGTGAAGACACGATAGGTGCGTGATTATAGAGCACTTGAAACCCGCCTTTGGTGCCCGGCACGGTTACTCCGGCAGCATTGCCCGAATATACAGTGCGTTGCGGTGTTACTATTTCGACGGTCAATACTTTATCGCTCATAATGGTTTATACCCTTGTGTAATCAATTATTTGGATTTCATGTATGCTTCTTTGACTTCATCAAGCGTACCTTTATAGCTGAACATACCTTCCGGTATTTCATCTACTTCACCGTCAAGAATAGCTTTAAAGCCGGCAATTGTGTCTTCAATTTTCACATATTTACCTTGGAAGCCGGTGAACTGTTCTGCCACGTGGAATGGCTGAGAGAAGAAACGCTGTACCTTACGTGCACGATATACTGTTGTTTTATCATTATCGGATAATTCGTCCATACCAAGAATATTGATAATATCTTGAAGGTCTTTGTAAGTCTGAAGCACTTTTTTCACTCTCATTGCCGTATCATAGTGGTCTTGACCAATGACAAGCGGATCGAGAATACGGGATGTTGATTCGAGCGGATCCACAGCAGGATAAATACCAAGCTCGGAGATTTGACGCGATAATACCGTTGTAGCATCCAAGTGAGCAAAGGTATTTGCCGGAGCCGGATCGGTAAGGTCATCCGCAGGAACATACACCGCTTGGATAGACGTAATGGAACCTTTGTCCGTAGAGGCGATACGCTCTTGCAAAGCACCCATCTCGGTTGCTAAAGTCGGCTGATAACCCACCGCCGAAGGCATACGACCAAGAAGAGCTGACATCTCTGCGCCCGCTTGTGTAAAACGGAAGATGTTATCTACGAATAACAATACGTCACGTCCCTCTTCATCGCGGAAGTACTCTGCCATCGTCAATGCAGTCAATGCCACACGTGCACGCGCTCCCGGGGGTTCATTCATCTGACCAAATACAAGAGCTGTTTTAGCAATAACGCCTGAGTCTGTCATCTCACCGTAAAGGTCATTACCTTCGCGAGTACGCTCGCCCACACCGGCAAACACAGAATATCCGCCGTGCTGTTTTGCGATATTGTAGATTAACTCTTGGATAATAACGGTTTTACCAACACCGGCACCACCGAACAATCCTGTTTTACCACCTTTGGTAAACGGCTCGACAAGGTCAATAACCTTGATACCCGTCTCGAACATTTCTTTTTTGTTATTCAAGGTAGCGAATGACGGAGCAGGACGGTGAATTGAATATTTCAACTTCGTGTTAATCTCTGCTTTATTGTCAATAGCTTCGCCAACAACATTGATAAGGCGACCTAAAACTTCCGGACCAACCGGAACACTGATTGGAATACCTGTATCAAAACATGGCATCCCACGCACAAGACCCTCGGTTGAGTCCATGGCAACAGTGCGAACCCTGTCTTCGCCTAAGTGCTGCTGAACTTCGCATACGAGATTGACTTGAACGCCGCGTTCATTTTGACGCGGAACATTAATTGCATTAAGAACCGGAGGAATATTGCCTTGGGGGAACTCAATATCTACAACCGGACCGATAACCTGAACAATGTGCCCTTGATTCATAGAAAATGACCTGTCTAAAAAAGGAGAAAATTTCGTAAAGTCGTTTTAAGACTGCAAAATTACAAAAATTCGCTTGAGCAAAACGTGTAAACTATGATTTTTATGACAGATTATTGTCACACAACCCTTTCGTAAACCAAGAACAAATGCACAGAGCCTTCGCCAAGGCGACATTGATGAGTTCAGAATAGTTCACATTTTTTACCTACATAAGCCCATCATCACTTCTTTTTCTTTTTTTTCACCACTGTTTTCTTGGCAATAGATTTCATCGGATAGTGTTTATCTATATAAGCCAAACAAAGATCAATAGTTGCTTCAACGGCTTTTTTATGTGTGCGTTCTATACCATGCGAAGCATGAACGCCGGGACCTATAAGTGCCACTCTATAATCATGACCTGCTCGTAAGGCGAGCGAACCATCGGAACTGTAAAAAGGATACACATCCACTTTATGGGGAATCTCTTTATCTTGGGCAAGAAGTGTGAGTTCTTTACGAAAGCCATAATCATACGGTCCCGATGAATCTTTGGCACATATCGAGCATGAATATTCATCACCGCTGCAATGGTCGCCCACCACACCCATATCAAGGACAAGCAAATCCTGCACCGTCGGAGCAAATCCTCCCGATCCTCCATGCCCCACTTCTTCATACGTTGAAAAGAACAACTCTACGGGAACGGAGCGTTTTTCTGCTGCGATGCGTCTGGCTATCTCAAAAAGTACATAACATCCGGCTTTATTGTCCAAAAAGTGTGATTTGATAAATCCATTCGGCAACTCTTGATAGCGAGTATCAAAACATATAATATCCCCCACACCGATACCGAGTTTTTTGACATCATCGGCATTATGCACTTCTTCATCAATACGTATATGCATGGTCGAAGTGCTGCGTTCAGTTGAGCCTGCACTGCGGTTCGTGTGGGCACTCGGGTTATTCAACAATACCGTACCCGTCACAACGGTATTCCCCAATGTATAAATACGGACATAACTTCCCTCAAACGTAGGCAATAAAGGACCGCCGAGCAAAGTAAATTGCAAAGTACCATTGCCATTCACTCCCGATACCATTGCGCCAAGTGTGTCGGTATGGGCTGCTATCGAAAGCACAGGGTTTTTACCTAATGCAACACGCACCGCTCCTTTGTGAGTGAGTTCCGGCGACCAGCCATAGGATTGCAAAACTCGGACAATATAATCAGTGGCATTTTCCGTATAACCCGAAGGCGAATCTATGCCTATTAACTCTCGTAAAGTATCATAACTATTCATGCTATACTTCCCATTAAATGAAATAATTTGATGCAAAAATACTTCTCATAGACTAACCGCACTGTTCATTGCGCGGCTTTTATGGCAAAAAGCTCATAAGCCCGTCAAGCAGTAAGCAGCTATTTACCGTAATTTTGTACAATGTTTTTCACCTTGACTTATAAAGTATGCTTCAAGTAGTTCAATATCAGCGCACAGGCGAAATGCTTGTGGAAGAGCTTCCCGCTCCGGCATGTATGCCCGGGGGTGTATTAGTGCGTACCGTGGCTTCCTTAATTTCTGCCGGCACAGAGCGCAGCTCAGTAGAAAGTGCCCAACAATCTCTGTTGGAGCGTGCGCGCTCGCAACCCGAACAAGTAAAAGCTGTTCTTGATAAAGCAAAAAAAGACGGCATCATGGCGACGTATGAAGCTGTCAAATCCAAACTCGAATCATTTAAAACTCTCGGCTACAGTGCGGCGGGAATCGTTATTGAGTCGCGGTGTGAAGATTTTGTACCGGGTGATAGAGTCGCCTGTGCGGGAGCGCAATATGCCCATCATGCGGAAATTATCTCTGTACCCAAAAATCTTTGCTGCAAAATTCCCGAACATGTTTCTTTTGACGATGCCGCCTACACAACTCTCGGTGCCATTGCATTGCAAGGTGTGCGTCAAGCAGATATTCGTTTAGGGGAAACCGTTGCCGTCATAGGATTGGGATTGCTCGGACAATTAACCGTGCAATTATTAAAAGCAAGTGGCTGCCGCGTGGTGGGATTAGATATCAATGAAGAATTATTTCCCATGGCTCTGGAATTTGGTTGCGAAGCTGTCTTTAAAAGCAGCCGTGATGTTGCCTCTTCCATAAAAGCATTTACACGAGGCTTAGGCACAGACGCAGTCATCATTACGGCTTCCACCGATTCGACAGAACCGATTATGTTGGCTTTGGATATTGCACGCAAAAAAAGTCCCATCGTTATTGTCGGTGCCGTTCCGATGAATATTCCTCGCTCACCATTCTATGAAAAAGAACTCGAATTACGTATTTCTTGCAGCTATGGTCCCGGTCGTTATGATCCCTCTTATGAAGCCGAAGGACATGATTATCCCATCGGTTATGTGCGTTGGACAGAAAATCGTAATATGCAGGCATTTCTTGAATGTATTGAACGCGGCATATTAAAAGTTGCTCCCATGACAACACATCATTTCCCTATTGAAAAAGCGATGGGAGGTTATGAGTTAATTACAGGAAAAACCCAAGAAAAATATCTTGGCATTATTCTCACTTATCCCGAAAGAAAAGAAGCCGGAAAAAGAGTATTGCAAACAAAAAAATATGAACCGAAATCCACAATAGGTATTGGATTTATCGGGGCAGGAAGTTTTGCACAAACAATGCTCATACCGCCATTAAAATCACAGGGTGTTGATTTTATTTCTGTATCAACAGGCACACCCGTTAATGCAAAATCGGCAGCACAAAAATATGGTTTTTCCGAAGCAGCCACCGATTCCATGAATGTCATTACTCATGATAAAGTATCAATGATATTTTGTGCATCCCGCCATGACAGTCATGCGAGATATGTGCAAAAAGCAGTTGAAATGAAAAAACCTGTTTTTGTTGAAAAACCTTTATGTATTACAAGAGAAGAATTAGAACAAATAGACATAGCCGTAGCGCATAATGCAGGTAGGGTGATGGTAGGATTTAACAGGCGTTTTTCAGATTCTTTTGTTGCCATAAAAAAATTCTTTGCGCATCGCAGTGAACCCATGTCTATAACATATCGAGTAAATGCCGGATTTATTCCCAAATCAAGTTGGATTCAAGACCCGGCACAAGGTGGCAGAATTATTGGCGAAGGATGTCACTTTATTGACTGTATGGCATTTCTCACGGGTTCTGTGCCCATCAAAGTTCATGCGGAACAATTATCTTCACGCAATAGGGAACATGCCCAACAAGATAATGTGTCAATTATTATTCGTTTTGCCGATGGGTCGGTCGGTACTTTATTATATCTTGCCAATGGCGACGGTTCCATTGATAAAGAATATTGCGAAGTATTTTGCGAAGGAAAAACCGCCATAATGAATAATTTTCGCAATGTTATTTTGGCACAAGGGAAGAAACAAAAAACACTTTCTTTTGATGGTTTAAAAGGACATCGTGAAGAAATTGCGGCTACCGTCGCTGCCATAAAAAAAGGCGAATCTATGCCTATTGATTATGCTACAATTCGTGCTGTCACATTATCAACAATAGCAGCCGTAGAGTCATTGCAAACAGGCATCCCTATTGAATTTTAGTCGAATATTATGACAATATTACTTTATACTCTCACAAGCCGTATTCTGTACGGCTTGTTGTTTATTTACCCTATTCAAACTCCGTAGGAGCGATAGAAATGAAGGTGATCCAAAACTCAAAAATGGCGGCAATGGACTTATGACGCATTTACTCATTAGACCGGATCAAGCACCATAAAATATAGTTTATGTACAAATAATTGCGATAGTTATGGTAATATTTGAAGTTAAAAGGTGGTTTTGGCAATTCCGAGTTTTATTGATTCATTATCTCATTCGAATAATTTTATTTGTATGGTCTCTTGTTTTTTATATGTATGACAGTTATTATGTGGTTCCATTAAGTATGTTTATAATACTCTGTTTTTTGTATTATTTTGATAAGAGCGACCAACAAGGTTTTATTAAAGAACTACGATTCGATGATGAACAGAAAACGCTTGAAATTATATATTATAAAAAAGCATTCATAAAAATGAGCAAAAATATTCCATATCAGTTTCTGTGGTATTCGCCTGCTGTTGCTGCACGAAGTGAAATATGGAGAAGTGACTATACTCATTGTTTGATATGGTACAGTGAATATACATCACATCTCTACAGCCATTTTGCAAATAGTCCTTTTAAGCATTCTTTTAGTCATGGAATCTCAACATATACAGAAATAGAATTTAAGGCAATACTCAAAAAATTATCAGAAGTAGGGCATCTGGTTGATACAACAGATGATTTTTTCAAAGGGTACACCTATAGTTTTTTTAAGTAAGAATTACTATTTTTACAATGTACAAAAGGAAACGTATGAAAAAAATACAATGTAAAGCAATATTAATGAATAAAACTCTTATATCATTAGTTGTCGTGATAATGGTAATCGCAACTTTTCTGGTTCTTTTGGCTCCGGATGAATTTCGAAAATTCTATCTGACATCTACACTTTTGGTCATGTCAAGTATTGGGGTGTTTGGGATGTTTTATCTCAATCGAAATGAGGTCTATACATTGATCATTGATGGCGAAATGCTACATCTTGATTTTTTCAACAAAGCAATTTTCAAACGAAAAGAATTAGTGTTGCAACGCTCGGATTTGACAGTCCAAGCAAATGATTCGATGATAGAGCTATTTTATGAGAATAAACATAGAGCGAATATACGAAAAGCGTCAATGAAATCTGATGAGTGGGAAGTAATTTCTCAGTTTCTACAAAAATAACAATGAAAAAGAATAAGTATGTATTAATAGCCATAGCATTTGTCACGTTGTCGCTGAGAGTATATTCCCAAGACGATAAGGATAAACAAAAATACCGTTTAATACTATCTGAATTGTCAAACAGCAGATGTGATTATATGATTTGTGACTGTGATGAGAGTTATGTTAATCAGATTATAGAACATGATTCACTAAAGAAAAGTAAGAATAATAGCTATATACTTCCTTATCCTCTGTCTCCTATAGACCTTGGAGTGATATATAGGTATTTATGTTCGGAATGTCAGAATAGGCGAACTTTAGCCAATCGAGCTTTTTATCATTCAGATGCGGGTATTTTACAATTTATTCTTGATTCAATAATTTCATTGAGTTATGGAGATAGTTCAATGAATAATAAGGTTCAAGAAAAGCAAAAATGTTATTGGATTGCTAAAGAGTATAGAGAAACTTATGAAGATAATATTTTTTTAACAAGGAGTTATGATATGCTTTCAATAAGATCAACAGTAGTTCCCAGATGTCTAGTTTGGAATGTACGCTCTCAGATTATTGATATAAAGAATGCAGGGCTTATATTAATTTATAATTATCTCGTATGTAGAAATCCTTATAGATGCAATATAGAAGTTCCCCTCTTGCAATATGCTTGGCTAAATATATTTACCCTCGAAGACATACAAAAGTGGCTTTCTGAAAATTGGGGAACCGCGGAAGAGATGAGGAAGAAATATCAAGAAAACCCATTACCGATGTATAAAGTGGCTCAGTAAAGTGAATAGAGAAAAGCAGAAAGCATATCAATGCTTGAGATAAGTTATTCTTCGTGACAATATATGAACATCCTCCCATCCATTTTCCTTATGTGGCAATGTAATACTTAATCTTTGGATACATACAATACCTTATATGTCAAAATAAAATTTCAATATGCTTTATGGTAAAAGTGTTTTTAATCATATTTATTCATATCTTTTCATTCTCTATATGTGGTTTGAAAATATATAGCTATGAAAACCCTTGTCAAGTTTGGGATAAATCTGAAGAATCGTATATTGATTCATTGAAGCGTTCTACAGCATTTGAATCCGGATATCAAATTTTACTAAATATTCAGTTTTCTGATAAAACAATGCCATGTATGATTGATTTTGTTTACGCTATACTTGCTACGAAGAAATATTGCATTGATTCCAATGTACGTGCATTGAGATATTATAAAATAGCAAATTACATTGAACAATTCTACTTAAAAAGAGATACGCTGCGCTTAATGCGAAGCTATAAGGATTTTGACCAAGTCAGATCTAGATTGTCTATGTATAAAAAAATAGCTGTTATTGAGGATATAGCAGAACAAGGTCCTGAATTCTTTTGTACATTTTTCTTTACGATGGATGATTCAACCTTTCAATCTTCAGAAAGAGGGGGGTTGAAAAAAAGAAGCGAATTACTTTCTTATAATGGTGTGAAATTTGATGATTTGACAAATGAAGAATGGGGAGAATTTAAAACAAGTATTATGTACCATCTTCATTCATACAGATTTTATACTATTATCCCACATAATGATCATTGGGAACTATTATTTAATAAGTATAGGTTTTATGGTATTGATCGAAGAATAGAAAGATATTTGATGCCGAAAGAAAAGTATGAAGATAAATAATAAAATTGTATGAACCCACCTTGATACTTCTTGCCGCAATCCACTGTTCATTTCCTCAAAACTACAAAACTTTGCTTATCCATCCAAATATAAACAAGGGAAATTTCTCAATGCCGGAGCAAGCACAGTGTGTAAGAGGTTCTTTGCTGTATAATCCGACCCTGCTTTATCCAATTATCACTCATTTTTCTAAACAATTACCAATGAGTTGTGCATCAGTTAGCCGTGTTACGAGATCACTTTCTGTTATTTGAAATAAAAGTCAAGTCCATCTACTGGGTTTGTTTTAAAGTATTGTTTATCTTCGTGTGTTTCGTTTACGAAATTGAAAATCTGTATTGCTCTATCAATTTCTCCTTGTTTTGGTGCTAAAAATAGTCTTACTGTTCTTGCTCTCCAAATTTGTAAATAGCCAAACGCCATTTGTCTTATGTTCTCATTTTCGTCAATGGTTCCAATCATTAGGTCTGGAATTGCTGTCCAACCACCGACTTTGTTAAAGAGTTTAAGCATTGACTTTTTTAAGTCATAATTTCCTTTTTCGTAAATGATTCTTGCCTTTGTCAAAACTTCTTGTCTCGGAATGTGCGATAAAAATTCAATGATTACATTTCTAAGCCCAAGATATTGGCTGTCTATGTTTGAAAATGCAAACTCATAAGCACTTTCTTCATCCAGTTTGCAAAGAGCTAAAAATGCTGTCTTTTTTACCCTTACTTTATTGTCGCTAAGATATGACTTAACTGTTTCTGAATACAGCTTTCCTTCGGTTTCAGCAAGTCCGCTTAAAGAGCCAATTACGTTGCACTTCGTCTGTAAGTTGTCATTGTAAAATTTCGCAAAGTCAATGTTTGAATATTTGAGCGTAAATCTTGCAAAATGTCTTATTGTAGCTGAATTGTCCGCTAAAAACTTCTTTACTGTTGTTTCAAAGTTATTTTGGTATTTCAAGCAATAAAGAGTTTGAAGTCGAACATTCGCTGATTTGTCATTCAATAATTGTTCGATTTCTACTTGTCCAAGTTTATCAAAATGCTGTATTGATAAGTTCCGAATTAAAAAATGTTTGTCGGTTAAGAGCAGTTTTAATTCTTGTGGGTTATCGCTAATCGAACTTGAAATGTGCCTTGCTAATAAAACTCTAAGGTTGTCTGGGTACTTTTTGAAGCTATCAATTACATATACTCTGTTTGTGGAAGCAATGAACTCAATAATACCTTGGTAATTACCACTTAGGTCTGTCCGCTCAACTTTTTGAAGCCATTTAAAAATTGGCAGATTTTCAATTAAGCTGTCAATGTAGTTGGTCGTTTTGTAGTTGTCAATTCCCTCTAATGCAGTTTGTCGAACTGGTAAAACCCAATCAGCTAAGCGATAGATTAAAAATTGTATGGCTCTTGGACTGTCAACTTGTGAGAGTTTTTTAACTGCTTTTTCTCTAATATAACCACTTCTGTTTAATGAACTGATTGCTAACAACTCAACATACTGTTCTTTTGGAAAGTTAGATTCATAAAAATCGATGTCGCTTTTTGAAATATTACAATGTTTGAGAGTGTCATAATATCCTTTTTTACTGTCAATCTTTTTGAACAGGTGAGTTATTGTAGTGCAAGTGGTTTCTCTTATTTCTTTGTTGTCATCTTTTAGAAATTCCGTCAAACTGTAAATTAGACTTGGATAACCTTCATTGGCAATTTTAGTCAAGGCGTTAATCTTCTCTTCGGTGTTGTCCTTTGAGAAAAACCAAGTCTTGCTAGGTTGTCTTAAAATTTCTATGTATTGCCAAATTTCCATTTCTTGCTCTGTCGTCTTTTAGGCTTACTTGTAAACTCGGTCAGCGGATATTGTTAGTTACTGGATGCAAACGCAATTTGTCAATGAAGTACTTTTGCGAATCTATAGATGTGCACCTCTCATCTTGACGCAAAACGTCATTTGTTTCCTCAAAACTACAAAACTTTGCTTATCCATCCAAATATAAACAAGGGAATTTTCTCAATGCCGGAGCAAGCACAGTGTGTTAGAGGTTCTTTATCTTGATTTTTCATTACAAAATGCGCATTGTATATGTCATCATATCGGAAGGCTTTTGATGTTCACAATATGCTGATTCTGCCATTCAAACCCTCACATATCATTCATCAAAATATATACAATCATCGTAATTATGGCATAGAGCCACAGTTTTATAAACTATTGAGAAATTTGAGCAATTCTTCTCTTTCTTTTTTAGAAAGTTTTTTATATTTTTCACGTGCCGCTTCTCCTTCACCTCCATGCCATAATATGGCTTCTTGCAAGGAACGTGCTCTACCGTCATGCAGATAATTGCTGTGCCCATTAACAATCGGAATAAGTCCTATTCCCCATAATGGAGGAGTGCGCCATTCTGTACCTGTTGCTGCAAAATCAGGACGATTATCAGCAAGTTCATCGCCCATATCATGTAATAAAAGGTCTGTATATGGATAAATTTTTTGATGAGATAATACAGATATTTTATCATAACTCCCTGTCGTATAAGAAGGACTATGACAAGAGGCACAGCCAATAGACATAAATATTTTTTTTCCTTGCTGCATATTGGCAACTGAGCGTGCCGCGGGCACTGCAAGCACAGCCGAATAAAGTATGACTTTTTCTAATTCCATATCGCTAATTTCCGGCGTGCCACCATGGGGCAATTTGTCAAGTTCTTTCTGATTTTCACTATGTCCATGCATCGGAAATAGTGAAGATGTAATACCTAAATCACCATTAAATGCTCCCGCAACTTGTTGTTTTACAGTGGGTTGATTAGATTTCCATCCAAAACGCCCAAGACGCAATGATTGTGTTTCTCTATCATAGACTCTATTTGCTTTTCCGGAAATTCCATCATTATTATTATCAAATTCATCGGCATTATTTAAAATATCTGTTTCATTGATAGCTTCTAATAATCCCATACCAATCATCTGAGGAGCAACGCGTGGCGATACCATCACATTTCCTTGCATATTACCATACGCTAAATCGTTAAGTATATAAATCGGTTTTCGTAATGAATAATATTCGCCGTCCTCGAATTTTCCGGGTATTTCTTGATATTCTATGATGGGCTTGCCCTCCGGCTTCACACCGCTGACAGCAAAATTTTGTAATTGACCTCCATAATGCGGTTCCGGTAAAGGCGAACCATCATCAGATGTGCCCGGAATACTTAGTCGTAAGAGCATAGAAATCATGGGTTCACCATTATTCGGCGACGTTCCTCTGCCGTCTTTGAAGTGACAACCTGAACATGAACGCGCATTAAACAAAGGACCCACACCGTCGCGCATTGACGTAGATGCCGGAGCTTGTACCCAATTTTGATTAAACAATGAATTACCAATAAAAAAATCAGATCGTTGTTCCGATGAAAGTGTTCGGTAAGGAAAAGAAAAAGCATTCACACTTTGATCATACACCGTACCTTCACCTCCCGCATTTTCTTCTGCCGCTATAGTTGTATCATCATAATGTATTGGTTGTGAAGTATCCGTATTACAACAAAACAATAGAAAACTGCACAGAACAATACTCAATACTTTGATGGAATCTCTCATAATTTCGGTTAATTGTTTTTCGAGGCATTTTCTGCTTCAAGAATAGTTTGCGCCGAAAGTAACAATAATGATTGGGACAGTAAATCATCCAGATTTTCTAAGTCAAAAGCACTATATAATAAAGATAAATTTTCTACCGATGTTTTTATATAGACTTTTTTCTCATATTTATTATCGGCAAAGGCATATTTTTTCATCATTCTTTTGACAAATGCACAATACTCTATAAACTCTTGTTGTGCATGGGTGGTAACCGTAGTACCAAAACTTATTTGAACTTGATGACATTCACTGCAAACAGAAACGCAACCATGCTCCGAATAATGAAGGATTTTTGAAACACACATAATATTTCAGATGGTAAAAACAATAAAATTATTCTAAATTAAGACGAATATTGAGCGTCTCTGCAACTTTAACAATGCCAAAAGCTTGTTTTTGCAGTGCTGTAATTGCTTGAGCCACCCTTTGATTGCCGGCACTATTTCCTTGACTTATTTCATAATCAAATGGTGCCTGAATTTGAGTAATTTTTTCATTTGATTTGTTAACATATTCTTGTACTTCTTGGGCAATTACTGCATTTTTTTGCTCTATCAGGCTATATATTCCCTTTCCTGTTACCAAAGAGCCATCACGTCTTTTATATACACCAAGCCATATATTTTCTATACCTTTTTGGTTCATAATAATATCATTGTGGGTATTATCGCTGAAGCATGAATGTTCGTCTTCTTGCTCACCTTTGCCAAGCGCAACTGTCATACGCTCGCCTGACAATTCACCACCTGTGAGTGATGACATTCCCTGCAAAATTGAGGTTAAAGAGCTGTCAGTATTTTGGTTAAGAAATTTTGTACGATAATTATTGGAATTATTGCTCCATTGTGCAACAAGTTCACTTAGATGACCTATTATCATATCGGCGACAATATTGAGATATTCTTTTCTGCGCTGAGCATTTTTTTCGGTTGTAAAATCCGTCAAACGTCTTTGTCCGGGCAATTTTTGACTTGGAGAGGTAATATCTTGTCCCCAAAGCAAAAATTCAATCGCATGATAACCGGAAGATATATTTGTTTCTCCGCCTTGTTCGTTCAGCTGCTCAATAAGTGCTTCATTTATTATAGGATAATCTTTTGTGTTATTGATGACACCGGCTTCGGGATTGCCAACCACATAATCAATATAACTTTCATCGAGAGGCCATGCATTTAATAGCCCTTCGGGACCATTCTCATCGTCAATGGGACCGCCATAGAAACGAAATACTTCCGTTTGTCCGTACCAGTTCCTTGCTTCCAACCATGCTTTTTTTGCTTGCATGAATGATGCTTCGTTCGGTGATTGCGTAAAATTTGCTATGGCAATTTTCATGTCTTGCGCCGATGCCAGAGCATCACTGTATGATGCAAGTACAATATTACCATAGTGTTGCACCACTGATTGTTGAATTACTTTTGAAGTGTCCGTTGGTTGCGTACTCTCTTCGGAACATGATTGCAGGATACAACACAAAGCAAAGCAAAGTGCTGCATAAAAAAGAGCTGATAAAGAACGTGTCATAGCTCATGAAAAAGAATGAGAAAAAGTCTATGACAAAATTAACACTTATTTAGACTAAATCCAAATAAAGATAGAATTTAATTTTCACTTTAACGGTAAACAGGCGGATAAGTATTTGTGATACATTGCTTTAGTGATTTGTTCCTTTATACTCGTTCGGAGCTCATATACAATCATGTTCGCGCTATTGCCTTCTTGGTGCTTATGGTGTTACAATTCCCATTCAAGTCCAAAAACGGGTAATAGTCCAAATTGGCTTACTGTTTCGGGACGCATATCGAATTGATTCCAAATTATCGCCTGTGCATTATTACGATTATAGACATTCCAAATACTGATATAAGCAATCAAGGTGCTTTTTTCAAAAAAGAATCGTTTATCTGCACGAATATTTAATGAGTGGTATGCGGGAAAGCGCGAAGAGTTGATGCGATTGTCGTCCAAAATACCGATGCCTGTTTGTCGTGAAAGTTCTGTATTAAATGGCGTATATGGTCTGCCGCCGGCATAAATCCAACGAGTGCTTATCTCCCAGTCCTTGCTGAGTGTAATGCCGCCTTCGATGCTGAACACTATCTGATTATCAAAAACTCGATTACGCCACACTCCGTCATAGCCTGCATATTCCGAACGAAACCATGACAAACCGGTAATACCATAAAAATTATCAGACAACTTCTTTTGTACGGAAATTTCCGCACCATACGATCGCGCTTTACCATTCATAATAAGAGCCGGATGATATGTGTAAAACCCTATGCGATCATAAGGCTCATCCACGGCAAATAATCCGGGCTCATTCGGGTCAATGGGAAATCCCTTATATTCTTTTCCATATATTTCCATCAATAATCGTGTGTCGGCAGAGAGTATCTGTTGAAAACCCAGAACATAGTGTATTGCCTGCATATCTTGTGGTGTTATCAGATTCGGATTCTGCGCCGCCATTAATAATGGAATTCCTTGATAATATATACCGGCATTTGCGGTTATTACACTGTAATCACTAAGCGAATACACAATACTTATTTTTGGGGAATACGTGATAGTTTCCGAAATCGTAGCATATTCCATGCGCATTCCCGCAGCAATTTTCAAGACAGAGAATGGCGTATATGTTAATGTGCTAAAAAGTCCGCCGCGACTTGCATCTTTTTTGCCTTGAAGAGTAAATAACCCGACAGAATCACCAACAGCATTATTTTGCAATCCAAATCGAATACTATTATCAGCATGTATATATTTTGCTTCAACGCCATACTCTAAAGAAATAAACGGAGAGAAAGTGATTGTACTAATGGAACGTAGTCTAATATATTGTTCTATTGACTGTTTACGCAATATATCCTTACCTGTAAAATTATCGCGATAATGATTGTTGAAATTTGTATGAGTATAAGCAATGGATGTCTGAGTATAAGCATTTTCTCCCCATAAATACCGCCAATTAATACCAATAGTAGCATCGTAAATATCGTCGCTGCCATAAGCGGTTTGTTTATTTTCACGTGCATTGGCAGAATCTGAGCTTATATGGTCATCAGAAAAAATTCCCAATAATGATAAAGAGTGTTTATTGTCAATATCATAGGTTATTTTTATTTGTGCATCACCAAAAGTCGGCAGTAAGTTTATACCGGCAGCTTCTGCAAGAAGATCTAAATATGACCGCCGAGCAGCAAATATATATGTTCCTTTTCCGGCTGCAAATGGACCGTCAATAATTCCGCCAAAACCCATGACATTGAAATCAAATTGCAAATCGGTTTCTTCGGTATTTCCTTTTCGTAATTGAATATTCATTATAGACGATAATTTATCACCATACGCAGCTGAAAATCCACCGGCACTAAAATCTACACTTTGTAATAAATCCACAGGAATAATACTTGTGCTTCCCGCCGAAGTTCCTTGTGAAGGAAAATGGTTAATATTCGTAATTTCAATATTATCAACATAAAAACCGTTTTCTATTGGGCTGCCACCACGCACAATTAAAGCATTTGATTGGTCATCCACCTTTGCAGTGCTTGGCATACCGCCCACAATACGGCTTATATCACCAAAAGAGCCCGGAGCTCTCCTTATTTCTTCATTACTGAATTGCAATGTATTCGATACTTGGTTAATATCTTGAGAAAAATAAGCGGGGCGCACAGTGACTTCTTCGCTGACAATTGGTGATTCAGCCATTTCTGCCATTACTTCCGTGATGCGAGATGAACGAACAATAATATCAGATTTTACCATTGTGGCATAACCGATTCTTTTGTACTCCAAAGAGTAAGTCCCCACGGGAACATCTGCCATTTTGTATATACCGGACTCTGTGCTTACTGCACCCAACTTTGTTGACAGCAAGCGAATGGTCACACCTGAAATAGGTTGTTTTGTCGCAGCATCAACAATTCTTCCACTTATGCTGCCGCGAAACTCAGCAGCATTCATTGATATTGCAGCAGCGAACATACACACACAATATAAGAACTTATACACTTGCATAGACCAATTTTCATTACATAGTGAAAAAAGTAAATGCAAAATTACAAACAAGAAGTATGCAAAAATTTAACAAATGTTAAAAACTCCGACGTGATTGATATAATACAGTTATTCGTCGCCTAAGGATGCAGTGTTTTTTTATCGTACAATGAAGGTAATTCAAGTGTATAACCCACATTGGCGATATATTGTATGGACTTTTTGCACTTCAACAATTCTGTACTATTCATTACACTTAACGCTGAAGATTTTCTCTATTTTGAATTCTTACCAGCAACAAGAAGTAACAAGTCTTATTCTGTTTGGATACATATCAGGTTTCAAATTTTTTTATATTTTTTCGAGCGAAGACGACTTAATGATACTTGCGTAATTCCCAGATAGGAAGCGATGTGGCTTAGGGCAATATGATTTTCTAAGGAAGTAAACATTTGTCGAAATACTGCAAATCGTTCTTCTGCATTTTTGGTAAGCAATAAAATTTCTCTTTGAGTTTTTCGCATTAGTTCGGCTTGGGTAATGCCCGTTGCCCATTTATTGATTGCAGCAGAATTTTTCATAAGTGCCTCAAAATTTTCGGCATGGATTTCCAAAGTTACTGTGGGTGTTAATGCTTGATAATTTATACTGCTGTATTGATTAAAAGTGCGAGTGAACCATGGTGCAGTAACGGTAGGTCCTTGAAAAAACTCTACATTCACTTCTTTGGAATTGTAGGTATCATAATAACCACGAACAATACCTTCGAGCACAAATACTTCATTGTCAAAACGATTGCCTTGACGAATAATCATGTCATTTTTTTTGTAAAAATGTAAGGTAGAAACAGCACGAACTGCTTCGCTTTCTTTATTTGAAAGTGCAACTGTCATTTCAATAGCTTGAAGAAAAACAGAAATATAGTCGGTCTGTACAGCTGTCATCATATTTATTTTTTAATTTCTTTTTCTTTTATTAATTGTGTGATTAACGCTAATTTTTCGCTATAAATTTGTTCTGCACTTACCATGTTGTATGCCCTTTCAAAACATTGTTTTGCATTGTCATACTGATTAAGTATTACATACAAGCACCCCATATTATACCATGCTTTGTGATAGTCGGGATTGAATTGTGCAGTGTCAGTAGTTTTTTTGAGAATATCTAATGCTTGTGTGTAATTTTTTTCTAATACCATTGCATTAGAGTTTGTAATATATGGAGCATTATTGTCCTCAAGCAAGGCAAATTCAAGCATATCTTCATAGGGAGCTATCCAACCGACAACCGATGCAGCAATATCATCAGTAGCCTGCATTTCCAATTGCTCCCATGTGCGCATTTCCGCTTTGTTTTTCACTATATGTTTGGTAAAAGATTTTACAGCAATGATTCCTTGATTTTTTTTGTCTGTCAAACGACAATGCACTGTGATATGCTTTTCCTCTTTTTTATGTATCTCCGGTAATATTGTAAGACCTAAAACATTGGATTTGGTCGCTTGGGTAGTGTCATACGATTCTTTGGAACTCATGCTTTCTACATTAATGGAAAGCAATGTTGCGGTTTGGGCATTGGGGGTTTCTTCCTCCACTATCGGATATCTGCCGCTTCTGATAAAATTTTCTTTCAATGCAGCGCGTAATCTCTGAGTATGGGGGTACGATTTATTATCGTTTTGCACCTGTCCGATGATTAGTGACTGAATTGCCTCAATGTGCAACAAAGCCGGTCTGCGCACACTATGGCGAAGCGTCAATGTCGGAATAGAACTGCCACATCCATAGAGCGCAAAAATGAGAAGGACAGCGGCTGTAGATTTATATGTCATCATAGAAAAAAAACAAAACGTGAATTTGTTGCTCTCAATAGATACGAATATACGTTTTCCTCATGAATTACACTTTTTTTACTGCACTCGTCTATTTGAATGAAGAAGTTTTCTATATTTGTCACAACTATTCATTCAGATAACTATCATGACTTCCACCGACAAACATATTTTACGACAACGCTGTGCGGTACTTGTGGTGTCCTGCGATGCTTACAGTGATTTGTGGCAGCCGTTTTTTTCTCTGTATCATCGCTTTTGGCAAGAATGTCCATGCGATACTTATCTGCTAACCAATTATGCACAACCTGATTTTGAGGATGTGAAACCCTTGGCTATTGGCGAAGACGTTTCATGGTCTGACAATGTGCTTGCCGCCATTGATGCTTTACCGCATGACTATGTGCTGTTGTTTCTCGAAGACCTTCTGTTGCATAGCCCTGTTCATGCCGATGAGGTACAAAGTCTCATGATCTGGGCAATAGAAAATGATTGCAATTACTTGCGATTCAATCCTTCGACCCCGCCGGATAAGCCCTATGATGACCGTATAGGCATTGTTTCTCCCGGCACCTTGTACCGCGCATCTGTTGTGTTATCACTTTTCAAAAAGGATGTATTGCGCACTTTATTGGTCAAAGGGGAAAATGCGTGGCAATTTGAGACATTTGCTACAATACGCTCTGATGTTTTTGATAAATTTTACTCTACGTATTACGATTATTTTCCTGTACTTAATACTGTTATCAAAGGTGTGTGGGAATATGGTGCTTATCATGCAATTCGACGACTTGGCATAGAGCCATCGCTCGAAAGACGACGACTGATGAATCTGAAAGAACGCACTGTGTGGCAAGGGAAATTGCTCCGTTCACGGCTGTTCCGCTTTGTACCACCTTCTTGGAGAAGATCAGTCAAAATGGCTTTAACGGGGCGGTAATAATAGTCTCCGGGTAATGATTTTGGACAAAAATTAAAAAAAAATAACTTTTTTTCTTGCATACTCCACATATTTTCCTTATGTTCGCTGTAAGTTAGTGTGCAAATAATTACACACTGACAGGCATTAGGATGCCCTCGCAGTTTATGGATGACTATGCTTTTTTTCACAAAAACTATAAGAAAGGGGTAGTGGATGGTGTTTTCTTTACTGCTCGGAACAATTGTAGGATTTGTACTTGCCGTCCCACCGGGACCGGTAGGTGTAACAACGTTAAAAGCAGGTTTACGGGGCGATGAGCGTGGTGGAGTGCTCATCGGACTTGGTGCGGGCGTAATGGATTTATTCTATTGTCTCTTTGCAATGCTTGCAACATCTGCGCTTTCTTCTTCATTGGAAGCGTTTTTTGGGGATTATCCTCTTGCGATGGTTATCTTTCAAGTGCTGTGTGTACTTATGCTTGTGGGTTATGGCATAATGGAGCTGCGCTCCTCTCGTGTACAACAATGCTTACAGCAAGATTCACACCCGGGTCGCTTACGTATTATTGCTGAACGTTTGAAAAAAAATGGTCCGTTTTTTATCGGTATAGCAATAGCCCTTATGAATATAGCCAATCCCACATTCCTTCCCTCTCTCGCTTATACCTCTATGGTAATCCAGCATTCCTCATTTTTTGAAAATACCGCCCTGAATTGTTTACTTTTTTCTGTCGGCTTTGGCTTCGGAAATTTCGGATGGCTTTATTCCATTCTTAAAATTGTTCTGTTTTACAAAGACCGCTTTTCACCCGAGTTTACTCTGCGTTTACATCGTTTTGCGGGCTTTACCATGATTGGAGCAGGTACATTGCTCGGTTATCGAGTATTGTTCAGTAAGGGTTCGGAAATTGCACGCTTATTATTTGCTTTCTAACCTGATTATTGTTCCATTGGCGCTTTAAGAATGCCTGATTGCATAGTGCAAGTCGGGCATTTTTTTTTGTTCTGTCAGTGACAATGAATTGATACCGTAAACGACTATACAACCTACTATTTCACTTACACCACCAATGTTATTATGACTGCACATTCTTCCATATATGCACATCGTCAAGACATAGTTACCCTTGGCGATTTGCGTTCATCCGGCTATACTTCTCTCAGCATTCGTGATGAAATGCGCAATAATTTACGCCATAAATTACAAAATGGAGAAACACCTTTTCATGGTATCTTCGGTTATGAACACACGGTAATTCCCGATATAGAAAGAGCAATTCTTTCGCGCCATACGATGATTCTTTTGGGATTACGTGGTCAAGCAAAAACACGTATTGCACGGTTATTGGTTAATGTTCTGGATGAATGGATTCCATATATCGCCGGCTCCGAAATACATGATGACCCCTTAGCTCCTTTGTCGCGTTATGCTGTGGATTGCATAGCCGAGCATGGTGATAAAACGCCTATCGCATGGTTGCATCGTTCACAGCGTTATATTGAAAAATTAGCCACACCGGATGTGTCTATTGCAGATCTTATTGGCGATGTCGATCCCATTAAAGCAGCAACATTAAAATTACCTTACTCCGATGAGCGCGTTATCCATTTTGGGCTGATTCCCCGTTCACATCGTTCCATTTTTGTCATCAATGAATTACCCGACCTTCAGCCGAGAATACAAGTAGCTTTATTTAATATTTTGCAAGAATCCGATATACAAATTCGTGGTTTTACCATGCGATTACCATTAGATATAGCTCTCATATTTACTGCAAATCCTGAAGATTATACTAATCGAGGTGCTATTGTCACACCACTCAAAGATAGGATAGACAGTCAGATTCTCACACATTATCCTAAATCGCCGACAATTGCCCAGCTTATAACCGACCAAGAGGCACAGCCCACATCGGAGCAAAAAGAACAAGTATATTGTCCTTCGGCTGCAAAGTTACTTGTCGAATATATTGCGTTCGAAGCACGAAAAAGCGAATATGTAGATCAGAAAAGTGGGGTTTCCGCGCGATTAACAATTTCTGCAGCAGAAAACTTGTACAGTGCTGCCGAGCGCAGAGCTTTGGTGACACGTGAAGACCATGTTATGGTACGCATGAGCGATTGCATTGGAATTATACCAAGTATCACAGGCAAAGTGGAATTAGTATATGAAGGTGAGCAAGAAGGTGCTTTTACCGTTGCACAAATACTCATAGGCAAAGCGATACGTGCACTCTTCAGCCATTATTTTCCCAATCCCGAATCTTTTAAGCGCAATGCAAAAAACAACCCTTATACGGTTGTGATTGAATGGTTTGCTGCAGGAAACTCTGTGACATTTCCGTCGGATATTTCTTCACAACACTACACAACATTATTGGATTCTATACCGGGCTTAGGTGACATTGTACGGCGCACTCTTCCAGATATAATGGACAAAGACTATTACTTTATGATGGAATTCGTTTTGCATGGTCTTGCCGAGTATTCCCTACTCAGCAAGTCACTCACAGACATAAGTGACTCGGCTCCCGGCTTTGCTTTTGGCGACCTGTTGCGCAGCATGTTTACCATGAAACCCGACGAAGACTGGAATGACAATGAGTAATGGGTGGCGATTTATAGAAAAGAGCATCTTCAGTGATGATACTCTCGTACAAAAAACGTATATTAGCAGACGATTTTTTAATTTATATTTGAGGCAGTATGCTGAAATACAAAGCAGATATTAAGACTATACTATTTCTGAGTGCTACGACCTTGCTCCTTTTCGGACAATGGAATTATGGCTTTCATCCCATTTCGTACATCACAAGTTTGTACTTGGCTATCACAGTAGCCGTCATTGCGCACAATCACAATCATGTGCCGATGTGGAAATCGCAAACAATGAATACTCTCACCGACTATTGGATAACCCTGTTCTATGGTTTTCCTGTGTTTGCATGGATTCCAACGCACAATCGCAATCATCACAAATTCAACAATCGTGAAGGCGACCACACTATTACCTATCGCATTAGTGAACGTAATAATATTTTCACATTGTTGAGCTATCCCACAATTAGCAGCTATTATCAACAAAGTCCTATTATGGGCTATTTGCGTGATTTGTGGGCACGTAATCGCAGCAAGTTCTATCAATCTGCTTCCCAATATGTGATACTCGGTGCATTTCTTGCCGGTGCATTATATCTTGATTGGCAAAAAGCATTACTGTATATAGTGATTCCGCATCAAGTGGCATTGTTTTCTGTCTTGATTTTTAATTATATTCAGCATGTCCATGCCGATGAAGAATCAGAATATAATCATTCCCGCAATTTCGTTAGTCCTATCACAAATTGGATGTTATTCAATAATGGTTTGCATACTGTGCATCATCAAAGAGCCAATACTCATTGGAGCGAATTACCGGCAGCACATGCCAAAGTTGAGCATTTAATTGACAAATCATTATTAGAACGTGGTTTTTGGACATATATCATTCGTGCATATATTATTGCACCATTTTTCCCGTCCTTACGCACGGTGTCTATGCGATTAATGAGAAAAGCAAGTCAACAACAACAAGTCAATGCATAATATTTTTGAATAATGATTTGATAGTTTCTAAAAAATTATTGACTTCTATTTCGCTAATATAAAAAAACAGCTCATGATTATCATGAGCTGTTTTTTTTTGAGATTTTTTTTCTATTCTTGAGCTACATCAACGATAAAAATTATCGACAACTATGAATTACTCAAAGAAATTCAACCATAAAAGACAAAATTCTTATAAAAAACATCAGTAAAGACACTATTAAAATTCATACGACAATGTTGCTGTTGTATAACGCTGTAAAATTGTACCGCCAAAGATTTGATAATGACGACGATCAAGCGCATTAAAAATATTAACGCCAAGCCGTAATTTCTCCATTACATTGTAACCGGCATTAATATTCAACACTGCATACGAAGGCACAGAACCTTCATTCAAACCTGCTATCCATTGGAATCCTTCCACATAACGGAATTGCACGCCCACATCATAACGTTGCGGAACGGTATAGCTTGCATTCAGTGTTATACGATGTGGCGATGTATTCGGTAAAATCTTATTTGCACTGACAGTATTTTCGACTACTTCTGTGCCTAACCATGCATAATCGGCAGAAAGTAAAACATAATCATTCACATAATAATTTGCACCAATTTCCACACCATATTCATTCACCAAACCAATATTCGTAGGGGTGACAACAAATGCAGCTTTTCCTGTGACGGGATCAATAGCTAAACGAGAAGGAAATGCAGGGTTTATTTTTGTAAGTTCCGCTTTAAGAACAGAATCTGCCTGTGCATTACCATACGAAAATGGTGTATATACCTCTGGCGCAAGTCCACCCAATGGATTAGAAATAAAATTCGAACGACGATTATAATATGCATCAACAGTCACAAATAATTCTTTTGTAATAATTCCTTTATACCCAAATTCATAGGACATACTCACTTCGGGTTTAATCGTAGAATTACCCAAATTCCATTGTGGTAATGATGATAACGCCACAGCATTCGGTAATACAGTTCGCACGAGTGTATCAATCCTTGCAACATTGACGGCTCCTCCTGCGGGTGAACGGCGATTTAAATCACCATAACTCGGACGCAAGAATGAACGATTTACCGTTGCACGGACTGTATGCCCGGAAACAGGAGTAAAGACAAGTGCGGCTTTCGGCGAAATCTGATCTTCAAAAAATGTGGAGCGATCATAACGTAAAGCACCCAAAAATTGCAGATTATCAAGCAAAGAATATTCTGCTTGTCCATAAATACCGCTGAAATTATTATGAAGATTATCGGGTCTTAGCAATGGTAAAGCATTGACGATACTTGTATTCACATGCTGATATTCATGGGAAGCACCAAGAATGACTTTTAATGTATTGTCTAAGAAATTATTATTCCATTGAGCATCAATCACATACACATCAGAACGTTCGGCAGAGGTGGCACGCGCATTCATCACAATTTGTGGAATCGGTGTATTACGGCGATAATAATGTCCTTGAACATTAAATCGCTCGGAATTATAAGCAAGCCGCGCAAAAGGTTTTTCCACTTCGGGAATTAATATACGTCCTGTTTGATTCACAAAATATTCATTACCATAACCGGAATAACCAATTTCAGCCAAAACACGCTCTTTGTCTGAAAAATGATAATCCATACGCGCAGTACCAAAATAATTAAAAGCATTTTTATGTGCATCAATTAATGAGTCTATGCTTAAAATACGATTGGACATACCTGCACGAAATGTACCCGGAGGTCCCGTGGGGGCATCTGCCAAATCTAATGCCAAACCCGGATATTCTAAGGATGTGGCTGTACGCGAGCGCACCCATGATTGGCGTTGTGTGGAATATCCTGCATTAATTTTAAAGGAAATATTATCATTCACCGCCATAGCATGACGACCCGTAATACGGAAAGTCTCATATTCGCCCCCCGTCACCGAAACACGTGTACCAAGAACATCACGCGGCGAATAGGTGGTAATATTTATCACGCCATTATACGCATTGGAGCCATAGAGAGCAGAACCGGGACCGCGCACAACCTCAATACTTTTAATATCCGCCATATCTGTTTGAAATGAATTCCATTCCACAAGATTCAGAAGCGGTGTGGACGGATCACGTCCATCAATCAACACAAGCATTCGACGATTGATGGAATTATTAAACCCGCGCGTATTTATACTAAAATCATTCATACCCGATTGTGCAATATCCACGCCTTGCAATCCTTCGAGCAATTTTCCGATTTGCCCATGTGAAGTCCCTTTATTAATCTCCACAGGTGTAACAACAGTAATCGCGGCAGGTGCTTCGGTGATTTTTTGTTCGCGACGAGCCGCACCGAACACTGTTACTTCTTCCATACGTGTTTCATTTTCTTGTAATTCTACCTCAATATTGGCAGCCCCTGCACGCATATCAATGATAGTTCCTTGACGTTTCCAACCGATTTTTTCAGCGGTAATACGATATTTCCCTTCTTCAATATCTGCAAATATTGCAATACCCGAGGCATTCGTATTTACCGATTTCATAGGGCGGCGTATTGGTTCGGCAAGGGCTTCGCTGCTCATACTGATAGCATCGCGAGAGCGTTCGATGCGTACAATGACATCCGCTAATCCTTCACCATTCCCTTTTACTGTCACCGTCACGGGATTGCCTGCAATGCCGAAGTAGATAAAACTAAAGAACATAGCCATAAACAATAATGCCCGATTACGTACATAGTGTTGCATAATAACTCCAGTAAATTTGTAATTGACCGATTGGTCAGTCACAAAATTACGGAAAATGTTGTACGCTGCATAAAATTTTGTTGGTGTAATGTGGTTAGGGGTGACAAATGGGTCACATGTCAATCATTGATGAGAAAAAAAGAATATGGAAAAATGCTTCATTTTCGGTACCCGGATTATGCTATGCACTATATGAGGATTATAGTGTACATTGCCGACAAAAGCAATACCGAGAAAGTAAATCTTAGACCCTCCGTCCAATGAATGCAGCCTTACTTTACTGTATCATAATGAAGTATTAGTGCTTCACTTTTTATTGTCTTATCAAATTTTTGTAGTTTTGAATAAACGAAGGATGATGAATGCCTTAAGTAGATAAAACATTCAATTCATAACAGAAATAAACACAACAGAGTAATATGAACAATAAAGATATTTACCAAATGACTGATGAAGAACTATTAGTCGAAAAAAGAAATCTTAAGAGTTCTAGAATTTTTCATGCTTTATATATTGGCTTTCTTGCAGGAATACTAGTATTTGGTCTTGTTTCTTGGAGTTTGTCTGCCGAAACACATTTTGGATTCTTAGTTCCAATGTTGATTCCCATTATCTTCATTTACAAGTTGCTTAAAAAACCAAATACAAGCAAGGATGTAGAAGAGTTGTTAAAAAAAAGGGGCTTAAACTGAAACAAGGAGATGAATCTTTTGCTAAATTTCTATGATAAGCTTACTAACGACGTTTATTTATTGAATAAATATAGTAAGGAATTTTCAAGAAATATAAATAATCTTGAATAAAGAAACTACCAAACTTGTCTAAAGAATATATTGTGAACTACATTTTTGCTAAGCATTTACAATATAGAACTTTGTCTAAACACATAATGATTGCAACTATTTTTTGATTATGAACAATTAATTGGTATATCGCACTATTGTGTTTGCAATGTCTGCGTGTTACACAATAGAGCACAGCTCGAGATACGATAAGCAACCTTTGTCAACGACGTACTTTTAGATTTGGTCACAAAAGAATGGTATCACATACGTTTTTATTTCATAACCATATAAGGTCTTGATAAGTTGCTTACATATTATATAGACAAGTTCATATATTCATCAATACTTTGGCAAAGAAATTTCGATTGCTTATAAGACTGTAATCTTTTTACTTACCTTTGGAACAAATCACTTAACATTCTCCCCTACTTGTTTGACAACTAAAAAAAGCATTAGCCACAACCCGTCACATAAAGTAACGCTGTTTAACAGTTCTTGTGAAGTTAATGATTAGAGTGTTGATGAGCCCGCCGAATCGGTCGAAATGGATGAGGCAAATGCAAAAAGCAAGGAATAGACCCATGGAGTAAAGTCATGGACTTTTGTTGGTAATGAGTCATAAAAAAAGTCCTTAGTGAATACACTAAGGACTTTAGATGCTCCGACTCACAGACTTGAACTGTGGACCCTCTGATTAACAGTCAGATGCTCTAACCGGCTGAGCTAAGTCGGAATCAATTTAGGACTGCAAAAATAAGAGAAATTTACAAATGTACCAAATCTTAGTACATTTTTTTTTCTTACTTCGCCATTGCTCTTTTTACGGCAGCAACAAATTCTTCCTTAGATTTCAAGCCGACGAGCTTTTCTGCCACGCTGAAATCTTTGCCAATGATAAATGTGGTTGGCACAGCGGTAATCCCCCCAAAAGCATCGGTAATGTCTTGATTGCCAATCACCATCTGATAGTCCATATTGTTTTTTTTCATGAAACTTTTTACAGTCGCTACCGGATCTTGGTCACGCTCGAGAGCAATACCGACCACGACAAACTCCGTGCCCGGGAATTCTTTTTGAAGTGCAATAATATCAGGGATTTCCTTGCGGCATGGACCGCACCATGTGCCCCAAAAATTGAGGAATATAACTTTGTTTTTGCCAAATTGAGATAAAGAAATAGTCTTATCCCCTTCTTTCCATGTAAAGTCTGCCGATTTACCGGTCATTTTGGGACCAACCGTTGCCATGCTCACATTTTGTGACCAGAGTGAAAGTGTGCTCACAAGGAAAGCGCAAGTGAATGCAAAGAGTGTTTTCATTTTGATAAACCTTTATAGTTGTGTTAAGTTGTTACAATCTGAACTAATGCTTTGTGACGTATCATTGCTGTTGTTTATGGTTTTTCGAAGAGACATACCGATGAACCGGTCCACGGAACACTATTAAACCGTACCCCCATCATGGGACCTCTGCCCGTGCGTGCAAGAGACATAACCGGTAACGGCTTTTCCCATTCCGGCAACCATAAGCTCATCACGCGCACCTCCACTTTGTTCATACCGTGCGGAGTATAAATGCATTCGGCATAGTCAATTCTTTCCTGTAATACCCATGTGTCATATTCATGGGCAGGTATGGCATCAATATCTTGCTTCGTAGGATGGATATTTACCCCTTTGCCGGCAAAAGAGAATAATGGTTTAAGCACAAAAGGCTCAAGATTATCCGGTATCGTTGTCAGTTCACTCAACAAAGTTGCCTTGGGCACACTGTGATGATGCAAATGTGGTAAAGAATGTTTACTGATGCGAAAATACCAATTCGGATGCCCTGCCCACTCAATGTCAAGTTCATCGGTCCATCGAAAAGGTATCTCTACTCCCATATCATCAAGTTCATCAATAATTGTCCGATTAAAAACGCGGCGTATAGGCACCCATTGACCATTACGCTCATGGAATAATCGTTTTCCTTCTTTTCTGATATGACGAATATTCGTTTCTTGCACACCGAAAAGTTTTTGTACCATGCAAAAATCGGGGCGAGTTTTTTGTGTCAAAGGGTCTATCTCTAAAAGAGCCACTTCATCGGGATGACAATCCCCCACAATAGCGCGGCGCACATAATCAAGATATTGCTCATCATCAAGATTGCTGAATGTATGAGTGAATTGTTCTTGCAAATACGGGTACGTCGCCATCATACGCTTGCTGAGAATATATTGATAGCCGTACAGTGACGGAAAGCCCTGTAATTCCACTACCTTAGGTGTCCAACCCCGTTCTTGATCGCCGGTAATCGCAAAATCAACAATAACAAACAATGGCTTTGTTTCATCGCCCGGTACGGTGTATTCCCGTTTGAGTGAAGAACCCGATGCTTGCAGATGCGCACTTCCCATACATTCAAGGGCAATGTCGGTGGCACTTTGTTCTAATTTTTGCTTGAGAGAATATGATTGTAAAATAGGCATTTCGCATACACGATACTCTATGTGCATACCCACATCATTATCTAAGTCCCGTAAAAATTTGTCATATATCTCATCAGAATAATGATGCAGGGCAAAATCTTGTTGTGCTTTTAGTAACATATATTCCTTTTGTGTAATTGTATCTCACCGTTGATGCTCGCATTTACATGGTTTGTGCTTATGATAACGCATCAGAAGTCCAACAAATTTAACGATTAATTCTGATAATCATGAACTTGATATTGGAGAGTATGTGGGTCCATGAGTTCTTCGTCTGAATTATAATCACTTTTTTGCGCCTAATCTCACAGTGGTCATTACATCAACTGAGTAAATCAGCAGAAAAAGTATCACTATAGAAATGAGGAAGACCGGTGTATGTTTATACTCACCATCACTTACTATTCATGGCTCCATCACATTATGAAACAACCCCTAAAAAAAAAGGCTGTCATTGTATATGACAACCTTTCGGAAAATTATTCATTCCAAAAAAACTTTATTTTTTAGGAGCAAATTCCGCATCATTTATTGCTTCATTGAATGTATATTGCAGATTAAGTTTAATAGTAAATCCGGGCGATTCCGTTTCAATGGATTTTGGCATCATAATCCCGTCAATCATTTGATAATCAGCATTTTTAACGGTTGCCGTAATTTGACCCATACCCGGCACTTCTTGAATAATTTCTATTTTATTCACAAGCATTGTTTTCTCATCAAAAAATATTTTTTCGGGATTTGGGGCATTTTTAGCTTTTGCTTCCACAATAATATTACCGTCTTTTTTTCCTAATACTTTCAGAGTATATCCCAATTCTTTAAGCATAGCCGTTTTGAATAATGCGGCATCGGCTGATTCTTCGGCAAATTTATCGGCAGGCATTTCTTCAGGACCTTGTCCCGGATTTGCTATCCATCCTTTTGCGCCATCCATCCACATTTCTTGTTTCATTCTGCCTAAATCGAGTAATGAATAGCGTTTATTGGGAGCTTTTTTCTTTTCGGTAAATGAACCTTGCATACTTTGCATTGAAGTGCCGCCACCCATAGAAATATTGGCAGTTCCTTTGGCAACAATACTTGTGACGCTTGCTAATTTATCGCCGCCCAGAGCTTTTTTATGTTGAGTAAGTATTTCATCTGCGGTTATAGACACAGCGGAAATTTTATTTTTGGCAGCTTCTGCCGATTGTAAATCTAAGTCATATTCATAGACTTTACCGAAGCGTTGCAATTTAGGAAGTACTTCTTTGCTGCCGACAATAACGAGAGATGTTTGTTCGGGTAAAAGATACTTTTTAGCCGCATTTTGTAATTGCGACGGCGTTAAAGACATCAGACGTTGCGGCGTTTTTTTCACTTCATCAATGGATGTTTCCGTATAATCTGCATACAGCAATTGACTGGCAATGGTTTCTGCACTTTCATAGGAAAGCAAGTACTGTCCGACGATAAATCGTTTCATATTGGTTAATTCTTCATCCGGTACAGATTCGGAGGAAAGACGTTTAAGTTCTCGCAAGGTCACATCAAGAGCAGAATCTGTTACCGAATTTCGCACATCGGCAATACAAGAGAAGCGATTCATGTGTTTTGCACTGCTCATAAATGCACCGGGCGTATAAGTATAGGAATGCGTTTCACGCAAGGTCTTGAATAATCTGCCACCAAAACTGCCACCGAGCATACTTGAGTTCATGCGTAATGCTTCAAAATCTTGATGTTTTGCCGGCACGGTCGGGTTCACCGTCATAATCGTTGATTGCACTGCGCCCGGTCGCTCGATAAAATATATGCCTTGTGCCATTGGTGCCGGTGGCGGCACATCCACTGCCGCAGATTTGCCCGGTTTCCATCCCGCAAAAGCTTTTTCGATCATCGGCAGAATTTCCGAAGGCTTCACATCACCCACTATAGCTAAGATAGCAGAGCCGGGTTTGAAATAATTGCTGTGATATTGCTTGACATCATTGATGCTTAGTGCCTTCAATGACTCTTCCGATCGCTCGCGGGCATAGATATGATTGTAACCGTATGCTACCTTGCGCGACATTGCCGCTGCCACACTGTTAGAATTGGATTTTTCGCTTTTGATACTTGCCATAATCTGCGGAATGGCTTTATCGAATTCATCTTGGGGGAATGCAGGGTTAAGCACAACATCCGTAAAGACATCCAACATAAGAGGCAAATGTTTTTTCAGTGCATCGCCTTTCACCGAAAAATATCCAACAGAAGAAGAAGCAGAAACACTTGCAGCCACGCCATCCAATTTTTGAGCTATCTCAAAGGCACTGCGAGTTTTTGTTCCCTTGGTCAATAAATCTGCTACCAATTGTCCCACACCCGGCTTATTGCCATCGGCAAGATTCCCACCGGAGATTTGCAATTCCATATTTACAGTGGGTTGTTCGTGATCTTCGACTATATAGACTTTAAGTCCGTTTTTTAACACTTTTTGTGTGTAAGCAGGAAAGGAAAATTCCTTCACAGGCAGAGGATCGGGTTTTTTGTGAATATCTATGGGCTGTGCAATCACAGACCCCGTTGCAATTGCAAAAGCAGCAATGGATAGACCTAATTTTTTCATACGTATAAAAATTCGTTGATAAATACATTTGTGGTGTGCGCTTACGATTGCCTAACAATTATGTTACGCTCTCAAATGCGGCACTAAAGAACTGCAAAATTAGGCAAATTACTAAACGCTAAGGCAGTAAGTCGAACTATTTATCACAAAATTAACGCTTTTGCACTAATTGTCCATGCCGAAATTCTCTCTGCGAACGACAAAGACACAGTTCCCGGATTCGACATATCAATGCTTCGCAAAACGATGCGCCATCAACAATAATACAATGCCAACAACACAATGCAAGCTATTCAGAGCTACAATCTGGGAGAAGCGTATTCCGTTAATCATCAATGGATTACCGAAAGAAAGCAATAATACTCCGGCGGCAATTATTGTGAACAATCGCCAAGGATTTCGCACAAGATTACCCAAAAGAGCCAATAATGTGGCACCAATAAGAGAGAACAAAAAAGAACTTATCATCACAGCCGGATAACCAATTGCTTCGCCACCGGGACCCAATAATGCATTCAGCTTCAATCCCATCGTATTATATAGACCAAAAAGCGAAGCATTTATAAATGCCGAGATGATACCTGCCACAGGTGCAATCCACAGCAAAGCTTTTATATTCACAGTTTTCATGTATTGTGTTCCTTATATATGTCAGTGTTATACATTCATCGGTACTTCCATAAGCAATATCTCGGTGCCGGAAGCAAGGGACTCAATCGTAATGCTATCAATATCCCATATCCCGAAACCATCACGTTTGTCGAGCGTTTGCCCTGCAATACGTGCTTCACCATGAAGAAGAAACGCATACACACCATTGCCCTTTTTTTTGAGCTGATATTGTGTGTCTTTTCCCTTATCAAATGTGCCGAGATGGAACCATGCATCTTGATGAATCCAGACCCCTGCATCATCAGAACTCGGCGAAAGAATTTGCTGTAATGCATTGTGGCGGTCACTCTCCTGCAAAGTAATTTGATCATAGCGGGGCGCAACATTACGTTTATTTGGCACAACCCATATTTGCAAAAATTGTACTTCCTTATCTTTATTGCGATTGTATTCGCTGTGCGTGATGCCGGTACCGGCACTCATCACTTGAATATCCCCTTTTTTGATAACAGCAACATTGCCCATACTGTCTTTATGCTCAAGGTCGCCTTTGAGAGGAATGCTGATGATTTCCATATTATTATGTGGATGAGTGCCGAAGCCCATACCTGCTTCAACCTTGTCATCATTAAGAACACGAAGTGCACCAAATTGCATACGTTCTGGATTATAGTATCCCGCAAAACTGAAAGTATGATGGGATTGCAGCCAACCATGATCTGCATGACCGCGAGTGTTGGCTTTGTGTAATACTGTGTTTGCCATAGTTGTTGTTGATGATTGTGGAGGTAAATGGTTAAATCCGATAATCTCTTGCGCCGTTTCTTGCGATTGAGTCGGTAATGCCGGAGCTAAAGCAATCAGCCCCAAACCTTGCAATCCTTTTCGAATAAAGTCTTTTCTTTTCATAAAAAACCTCTGAAGTGTATTGTGCTGTCTGCACGTCAATACTATGCCAAAAATTCATAGCATTGACTCATGCATATATGTTTCATTGTAAAGAATAAACGGAAGGAATATCAGATGATAAACAAATTCATGGTCGAAGCAGTAAGGTGTTAAGGAAGGAACAACAAATCGTAACTTCAAATCTACAAATGAATTACAGGAATACGGCATCTCGTCTTGATGTCTGATGACCGGAAATACTACATATTCCAAGATCACTTAATTCCGGACATAATACACGTTTGGTACATTAGGGTTTAAGATGTATCTTTGCATATATGTGAAACAATTTTTATGTGAGGTATTTATATGATACGTTTTCTGATAGCAATATTGCTGAGTGTGAGTATTGCTTTTTTGGGTTCATGCTCTAAAGACGAAGACAATCCGACAGGTGGGGGGACAAGTTCGAAAGGCTCTTTGTCGGCTACAATTGATGGTATTGATTGGACTGCTGATTTGACCATACAAGGCACATATAACAATAAGACTCTTGCTTTTGCAGGTTCCGGCAAGGATAGTAAACAAATTAATATTACTATGTCCAATATTGATAAAACCGGAGTATATACCTTAGGCAGTATCAGCTCCGGTTCATTAGGCAGTGCTATCCTAACTTTAGCTCCCAATGCTGATGCCGTGTATTCAACATTCCCCGGGTTAAGCACAGGAACTCTAACCATTGAAAAATTGACTTCCACAGAAGCTGAAGGTACATTTAGCTTTGCCGGTCGAAATACGAAGGGTATTACGAAAAATGTAACAAACGGTACATTCAAAGTTAGCTATTAATAAGCAGCCGAGTGCAGTGAGCAACATCATTCACTGCACTTTTTTATGCTAAATCATGAAAAAACACCTGTTTCTGTAATAATTATATCCATAGCAATATCATGCTCATCAGAAGGAATTATTTCATAGTATTGACAGGAGAAAGCAAGACCGATTTTTTTTCCTTTCGTCGCTGATAAAAATTTATCATAAAACCCTTTTCCATACCCTAATCTCATACATTGAGAATCATAGCCAAGCATGGGGATAATAATACAATCATTTTCTTCAAGCTGCATTTCATGCACTGTCAACGAAGGCGCAATCGGCGTTGGGATGCCAAATCTATCTTTTTCCCATTGAGTTTGATAATTGATTTCTGCATGCAATAATATATCGTCATTTACCACCGGTACATATATTATTTTTTTACGACTCAATAATTCATTTATGAAAACCGAAGTAGTAACTTCCGCACCAAAAGACTTATAACAATGCACACACTTTGCATTTGCAATATCATCCAAAGACAAAAGCGTGTTCGTAATATGCGAAGAATAGCGTTCTCTTTCAGAATACGATAATTGGTTTCTTTTTTCGGACAATAGTTTACGAATTTCTCCTTTATCATAATTATGAATTATTCGGGATTTCATTTTTTACCTTTTGATTTACCTTTTTTTGTTTCTCCCAGTAGCATACGTTTATCATCTTCGCGTACTACATTATTGATAAATTCTTTAATAGCTTGATATTCTGTCACAGATGCAGTTCGTTTTTTTATAGTATAAGTTCTTTCCAACAGCAATTTACCATTATTAAAGGTGCGTTTCACTTCATAATCGGCAATAGGACAGCTATATTTTGTGAGCGGCATTAGTTCTAACGGTTCAATCTGAGCAGGCAAGCTAATTTCTACTTTTTCACGAGTAATATCGCTCGTATAATAGTATTCGAGCGGATATTTTCTGTCTTTATATGAAACAGATTCATCCGGCTCTATGGGATATACCCAAGGAATTTGCAACATACGATAGCTACCGGATTCACTAATAAAATTAGGCACTGAAAAATGCACATTTTGCTCGAACGGCTGATCTCTTTGTTCAGTATCGCTTGTCCAGACAGTATCCACTTCAACGCCCGGATATGTAGAGCCAAGCCATTCACCCACCATTTTTTTAATGTCATCATAGCCCTCTTCCGCATACGTGGACCGATACGAAGCCGCCATTGTTCCTGTTAAGGTGCTGCGCTGTTGCAATGTCAATACATTATTACCATCAATAGTTACTTTCGAAAAAACTTCAGTTTGTGTTTTGTCGAAATTATCGCGGTGTAAAGTAATTAATTTGTCGGAATTATCGGAATCAATTTCCAAACACATCACGTCCAGATCACCGCTTGGAATAGAATTTACAGAATAATGATTGGTCGTAAGATCTACATATTTTCTGCCTTTTTTTGTATGAATAGTGGCAATAGCATGATCAAACACAGGCGATGGTAATTGAATATCTATTGCTTTTACACCCGTATTGACCAAGACATAATCAGCTTCTATGCCTGCTTCATTCAACATTGCAATACCAAGTGTGGCAACGTCTTTACAATCTCCAATTTTTGTTGTCAGCACATCACGCGCTTTTTGAGGCACCCATCCATTTTGTCGGAATGGCACATAGCTGTATCGAATTTGTGATGTAATAAACTCATATATTTTTTTTATTTTTTGCTCTTCGGTTAATGGTTTATCTCCAAGTATTTCAGCTGTTTTTTCTTTTATTTCATAGGACGATTTTATTTTCGCTTTCGTAATTTTCCCATACCAAGTGGAAAGTTCTTTCCAAGAAGGGATGGTCGTTATCTTTACCCATTTACCTATTTCTTCCCATGAGGGCATACCTGTTTCAAACTTAATAGCCGGTAAGTTTTGCGCCACCCAAGTATGCATTATGCCAAGTTCAGTCATTCTTTTTTCCGGTTGTTCAGGCATTTGTTGTGTTTTTATGGTTAATTTCATATCCTCTGGCGTTACCAGAGCATAGCGTGTCAGTATAACAGGCTGACTTGATTCAAAATAGGACGTCTCATAATAGTGATGCAAAAAATAGCCGCCTTCTATATATTGCCCACGTGTTTTTATAAAGACTATATCATTTTCTTCAAGTGTTTTACATACGATTTCCCCTCCTGAAACATCGGCTTTTACCTGAGTTCCATTTGGTTTTATCACTATTGCTTTTTCGACATAACCCGAAAGCCGCATTTCTTTGAAATTATCCACACCCTGTTTATTAAGTATTTTTACAACTTGTGTGCTCATCACTTCATAACCACCTTCGGGATGCACAACCACAACCTCGTCATTGAGCAATGTAACGGCGGGGTCAGTAGGATATGCCGAACGTGCGGGAGCCACTTTTATCAAACTGTCAATATTATACATAGGCAGCACAGAAAACAAAGGTTTTTTACCTTCCAGGTCGCGAATTACGGTTCTTACATCAAAATCAAAAGGGTAAAACTTCAAAGATTTTTTGTAATGAGCTAATGCTAGCTCTTTCTCTTGTAAATTTTTATAGGCATCTGCAATTTTTTCATAAATATTGCCACAAGTGGGGCAAAACTCGAGTGATTTCTGTAAATATTCAAGTGCTTTACGGAATTGTTCCCTGCCGGAATAGAGAGAAGCAATTTGTGAATATATACCGGGTGATGCCGGATCTAATTCTATCATCGCATTATATGTAGCCAAGCCTGCATCAAGCGATGGTGCATCCTTTAATTGCACAGACGCAATAAAAGACAAAACGTCCATACTGTAATTATCTTTCAATACATTGCGCAAAATAGCAATCGCTCCTTCTTTATCTTGGGTTGTTTCTATAAGATAACCGGAATAAATGGTGGCAAAACGCAAGGAGAGAGGAAAAGCATTAAATGCTTCTTTCATTAATGGTAATATTTGCTCACTTTTGCGAGCCGCCGCTAATTCGAGAGCAAATTGATAGTAACGCTCCGATGCCGGAGATTGTTTTTTTACAATTTCGACTAAATCCTCTGCCCGATCAAATTGTTCATTTTTTATGTATTCACGGAAACGATAATCAACAGCTGTCGGATTGGTAGAATCTATGGTAGCAATAGTTTCAAGTGTCGTTGTGACTTCATCATATTTTTTCCCGCGTGCATACACGTCAAGCATTGCTTCGAGCAGCACCGGTGATTGGGGCATGACAGTAAGTGCATCACGCAATATTATCTCGGCTTTCTCAGTTTTTTCATTACGCAAGTATGCGTCTGCAAGTAATAAACTATGTTCAATATGACCGGGATTTTTTTCTAAATAATTACGTAAAAAAACTTCAAATTCATTTTCCAGCATCGGTGCGGGTTTTGTCGCCGGCTTTGAGTACGGTTGTTTGTCTGTCGAATAACGCAAACCATTCAAAGGGTTGCCTTTGTTGTCGGTAATTCGCAAAAGGAAATTGACACGATCAAGTTCCGAATTACACACTTTAACGAGAATTTTATTCCATCCTTTTTGTAATTGTACCGGAGCAATATAGGTGTCCACATCATTATTGGTTTCTTCCGGTTCAGAGATAACAAGATTATCATTGAACCATGTTTTCATTGCGCCGCTTGTGCCGACCCGAACATGAACGTCGGTATTATTGTCGCTGTGTACATAGCTTATTGCGTAAAATACGGCATCCGAATAAGGGAAAAAGCGAGTGAAGTCAATCCAATAATCACGTCTTTGTGCCGGAGGAACAAACCATTTTGTCATAATACCATTCATGGCAGCATATTCTTTCTCCGGCTCATAACTTTGTTCGGGCAAATATTCCGTATCATACCCTGAACCGCCCACATTATCGAAAGGACCAATTAAAGCCCATCCGGCAATAGCACCAACAAAATCATAGTTCTTCTGTGCTTTCACAATATCGCCTTGTTTTGTCAATATCTGTGCTAATAGCTCTGCCGAAGAAGCTCGCAAAATACCCGGCGCATTACTATCTTCTTTCGTTGTTTCCAATAAACGGCTGAATGACGCATATTCTTTGCCTTGAATAACATGAGAAAAATTCTTAAATATACCGGCGTAAAAATAAGGGTAAGGATTGCGCGAACGGTTTATACAAGACTGAAATTGCTGTTCTGCTTCGCTATATCGTCGTTGAAATGAATACAAATACATCAATGACAGATGCGCACGCACGGCAGATTCGGGATTGGCGCTGGTGGCTGCTAAAAGCATTTGTTCGGCTTTGCTGTAATTCATGGCAGAAATAAACTTCCATGCCTCATCAATGTCGCCATAATTTTGCTCTTTCATTTGCGCATTGATAACAGAGTATTGGGTAATACAAGTCACGAGTATAATCAGAATTTTTTTCATATATATATTCAATAAAGTTGATGTTTCTAATGAGTTTATTTATATTATTTTTTTGATAGATTCAACGTATAATTTTTGAATAATCCGAGCTATCGGTTGAAATGCCTGTTCCATGCTTGCTCACATTTTTCATACTACACTTCCGGAAAAGTACCGCGGAGTACCGAAAGAAAAACATCTTCCACTATGATATAATGATGCGGCAACACTACGTAGTCTTTATGCGATTTGCCCATTAGAGCAAGAAGATGCACAGTAATTGGCGGAGTTTCCGGTCCTTGTATAATAATGGATAGCATACCCATAAACTTCGTACATTGTTCGGATAATGCGTTTTTGAACATTTGACTTAGATATGAGTTTTAATCAAATAATAGTTTATAAAATTCGCTGACAAATTCTGTACCATTTGTACGATTTTTTTTCAACTGATGATGTAAAAAGAACATTTGCTCTGTTGTCATTTTTTGTACATTATTGTACTAAAGATTGTAAAGGACCGCGTAAACCCTTATATGATGTTAATTCCGTATCAATAGAGCCAATAGGGATTTTTGTGGCGACTTTTACGGGGATTTTTCTTTCATCATCGGAAACCCAAATCAATATTTTTCCATCGGCTTTAAAAAGTCCGCCTTCAACAACCAATGGCTCTATGACGATGCAACGGAATGTGCCGGCTTCTACTTCAATGGTTTGTTTACCCAAGATTTTTACGCCCAAATCATGGGTTTGTCTGTCAAAAAAATTCTTGAGAGGTATAATCTCGCCCTTTTTTTTGTTTTGCAGATCAAGTGTCCGGACATAATAGAATGCCGAAACAACATCATGTATAAACGGTGTGACGGGAAATTCGCCTTCGGTGGTACGTGCCACATTTTGCACTTGATCGAATGTGGCTTTAAAATCGCGCTTATAGCCGCCTTCACGAATATGTTGTTCAAATTCATAAGGGAATATTCCATCAACATCCAAGACAGTTCTATAGTCATCTTTGACACGATACAGCCATTCTAAACTTTGCAGGGAACGCACTTGAAAACGAACATCGTAGCATTGTTGCCCATTGCGTATCACAGGTTCCGGCAGAACATGAAAATATGCCGTTCCGGCGGTGATAAATTTATAGCCGACACGAAATTCCAAACGCTCGCCAAAGCCGAAAGACTCATTGGGCAAATAACGCTTTCCATCACCCGGCGAGAATGATGTAATCAATAAAAATGTGCATAACATTGCTGCACAATAGACCATGCGTGATACTGTTCTGTTCATAGATCCCAATCCTTGATGATGTCTGCAATATTCTCTGTGAAAAAAATCATGAAGGCATTGGCATACATTTTCCACACCTTCGGAGGATAATTTCATGTTCACAGACGTTTTTACGATGCAAAATACTATGAACATTTCGTTCATTTGTTATAGACATTATACTTTCTCGGAAAAAATTTACGAAATTGCATTCAGAAGAATTGAAATATGCTTACACATACCTATGGTGCAATGAAAGTACTTTTTAGTGCGATTTGTTTGATTACTCTATGTTTACGTAGTGTTGAGCTTTATGCGGAAGACTCGACTCGCGCAATACCTGTGGTGATATGGGACGATATTTCCACAGCATTTTCCACTGTGGGCTATGCGGGCAACCGTTTAGTTTCAGTGAGTGACTATGATCTTGTTCATTTGGGGATTGCATCGGGGATGGTTATAGCAAGCAGTTTTGTTGATGAATCGTTTCGTAATGACATCATACACACTTCGATGCGTGGTGCTTCGATGGAAAAGTTCACGGACATAGTCAATAAGTATGGTGATTTGACAGCCCCGGCATTGCTGACTGTAAGCATATACGGCGGCGGGCTTCTTTTCGATGATGAGTATGTTCGAACAACGGGGCGAATGTTGGGCGAAGCGTTGATTATTGGCGGCACATTGACAACATTCGGTAAGTTCGCAATCGGCAGAGCAAGACCATATTTAAATGAGGGCAGTAATTCATTTTCACCTTTTCATTGGGGTGATGAGCGATGGGCTTTTCCTTCGGGTCATACCACAGTAGCTTTTACTGTCAGCGGCGTATTAAGCGCACGCATACAGCGTTGGTGGGCAACAGCAGGATTATATGGATTGGCAGCAAGCACGGGCTTTGCACGAATGTACAAAGATAAACATTGGTTTTCTGATATTGTTTTGGGCGCAATAGTAGGTAGTTTTGCCACTTATACGGTGGTGAATGCCGAAAATGAAAGACATTCTACACATACAATACAACATTCCGGCGTATGGCGCATAATGCCAATACAAAGGGGAATTGCTATTACCTATATTTTTTGAGCGGGGTTATATGTTTGCAAATGCACATTCCGGAACTTTACCAACAATTGAGGGTTTTTCTTTAGAACACAATGCGCTCCGTTTGAAACAGGCGGCGGAATTTGTCGGCAGAAGAGTGATAAATCGTGAGGAAGTTATTGAACAAGCTATTTATGCTTTTCTCACGGGCGAACATTTGTTATTGCAAAGCCGCACAGGGTCGGGGAAATCGCTTTTGGCAGAACAGTTATTCGCTATTTTCGAGGATGCCCGCATTTTTCGTGTTCAGGCAAGTAAAGAACAACAACCGGACACATATTTCGGTGGTCTGGACATAGAATTGTTAAAAACCGGAAAAATATTTCATAATACCGAAGGTTCCCTCGTGGAAAGTGAATTTGGGTTTATAGATGAAATTTTCGATGCCAATGATTTTACTTTGCGGGCTTTGCTGTCATTGCTTAATGAGCGCAAACTGATTCGAGGTGTGCAAAATGTGCAGTCACATATACACAGTGTCATTGCAGCAACCAATTATTTACGTATCAGCGAAGTGACCGAAGCCATTTTGGACAGATTTTTATTTAAAGCAATTATATTGCCGGATAAAGATCCGCTTGTTCAATTTAAAATCGCTTTGCAATACTCGCATCATTCAGGAAGAGTTATTACGCCGCCGCAAAAAATTTCTTACAAAGATTTGCGCCGTTTACAGCAAATGATTACCGGTGTGGACACAACCTTAGATTTTCGTATCAGTGCCGAAACATTGTATTTTGCCAATCTTGTTATTCGCCATTATGAATACACACGCAACAGAAGCTTGCGCGAAAAAAACAAAGGACAATCCACAGCGGATTACAATGATTTTTATATTTCGCCGCGCACGCAAGCAAAAGCGCTTGATTTACTGCGAGCAGTGTCGTTTATGCGTGGTTCCACACTCGCCGAAAAAGAGGATGTGGAACAATTATATTTGATGTTTGCTACTGTCGGATTGCCGGAAGAAATTCAACAATTCAAAAAATCATATAGCGCAGTGTATAAATCACTCAATGCCGGAAATGGTTTTGAACAAATACGTATGCTTATTGCTTATGAAAATCTTTTGGAACATATCGAAGAAGATCACACTATTTTGCAACAACCATTACAGCAAATTCTATCTACTACTCATTTACGTATGACTTTGCTCGAATGGCTTAAAGAAAAAGTTGCCGGCATAGACCAAACCGTCCATCACAATAAACGAGCACTCGAATCTCTTATTCGTGAATTAGTGCCCGTATGCGATGAAGTACGCGAAATGAAATTGGCTTTAGAAAAAGAAACAACTCGTATTTTTCAAATGATAGGCAATTAAATCGGCATGAATATTCTTTCGCTTATACTTGTGGGCATAGGAGGATTTGTAGGTTCGGCTGCAAGGTATGGAACAGGGCATATAATTCAGGAAATACCTGCCAACGGTTTCCCTTTCGCCACATTTGCCGTTAATACTATTGGTTGCTTACTTATCGGTATATTTGCGGAATTATACAAACTATCAACTCTTTCTTCGCAAATGTACCTATTGCTTGCAACCGGGTTTTGTGGTGGTTTTACAACATTTTCAACATTTATTCTTGACTGTATTATCACACAAAAAACATCGGTCGGCTTGACAATTTTTTATGCAAGCACCAGTATTATTGGAGGATATATTTTTCTCTATATTGGTATGATGTGTGCACGCTTTTTCTTTCAATTCACAGGAGTTCATTCGTGAGGCTATGGTTTATAACAATAGGTATTTGTTGCTTATGCTGTGTTGGTATGTATTCGACAGCCGAATCAAGAAAATTGACCGACACACGCATCTATGGTTTACAACCGACAATGAGCGATGTCAACCCATTACATTTAGCGCAAGCGTTGCAAAAAAGTAATCACGGCAAACCATTGCGTATAAAAGCTATAGTGCAGAGCGTCTGTAAAACAAAAGGTTGTTGGATGATTATCAGCGACGGCAGAAATTCTGCTCGCCTCATATTTGAAAACAACAATATTATTATCCCCAAACATTGTGGCGGAAAAAAAATTATTGCAGAAGGAATAATGAAAGAAACCATTGTTTCTGAAGCCACAGCAAGACAGTATGCCAAAGATGGCGGTGCAAGCACCAAAGAACAAGAAAACATCAAAGGCGAGCAAAAAGAATTTACTTTTGTCGCAACAAGTGTTACCATACTTTAATCGTTAAAACAACAGTACTATGGGCTTATTTTTTCGTTCATTATATCTTAGTCCTCGTTTTTTTCTTGGTTTATGTGGTATTATTGCCGTCTATGCCATAGCATTTGCATACCCGACTATTCTTGCTGCTGCAACAATAATGCTCTATTCATTTATCACACTTTTTTTTCTTGATATATGGATACTTTTTGGCAATGCAAAAGGGATGCGTGCCCGCCGTGTAATGGGAGATACTTTATCCAATGGCGACAATAATGATATTTACATAGATATTGACAATCTTTACCCATTTGCCGTCAGATGCACAGTTATTGATGAAACCCCATTTCAATTCCAATATCGTGATTCGTATCATACTCTTACTTTACAATCCGCAGAGCACAAACGTTTGCATTATATTTTGCGTCCCGTCAAAAGAGGAGAATATGGGTTTGGAGCGGTGGTTGTTTTTGTCAGTGGTGCCATAGGTTTAGTGCAAAAACGCTACCGTTTCGATGAAAAGAAAAATGTTCGTGTGTATCCGTCATATTTACAAATGCGCCATTATGAATTGATGGCTCACTCACATCGCTTAACAGAAATTGGTATAAAACGCATCCGTAAACTTGGTCATTCGATGGAATTTGAGCACATTCGCCCTTATGTTCTCGGTGACGATTATCGGACGATTAACTGGAAAGCATCTGCTCGTTCCAATGATCTGATGGTAAATCATTACACTGATGAAAAATCCCAACAGGTTTTTTGTATAATTGACAAAGGGCGCACGATGAAAATGCCTTTTGAGGGCATGACTTTAGTGGATTATGCTATTAACGCAACACTGGTGCTGGCTAATATTGCCATACAAAAACAAGATAAAGCAGGACTTATGACTTTTTCTCATAAGGTGGCTACGGTACTCCCACCCGACAGAAACTCAAAACAAATGTTTAAAATTCAAGAAGCACTTTATGCCGAGAAATCTAATTTTATGGAATCCGATTTTGAACGCTTATTCGCCTCGGTAAATGCGTATGCAAAACAACGCAGTCTTCTTATTTTATTTACAAATATGGAAACATTATCGGGCTTGCAAAGGAATATTCATGCATTACAATCCATTGCCCGCAGGCATCTTTTGGTCATTGTGTTTTTTGAAAATACCGAGTTAAAAACGATGATTCAGTCTTCGCCGGATAATGTGGAGGAAGTATATCAAAAAGCAATAGCTGAAAAATTTGCATTTGAAAAAAAACTTATTGTCAAAGAACTCGAGCGATACGGCATTCAACCGGTGCTTACATCACCCCAAAATTTGACGGTAGATGTTCTTAATAAATATATCGAAATTAAAGCACGACGTTTACTTTGATGGTACATATTACCCATAAACATTTTTCAGAATTAACAACACAAGAGTGTTACAATTTACTTTCGTTTCGTGAAAGTATTTTTGTTGTTGAACAACATTGCCCATATTTGGATGCGGATGGACTTGATACGCAAGCATTTCATGTAATGGTACATAATGGCACGACACTTATAGCTTGTTGTCGAATTTTAGCACCGAACGTAGCTTATGCGGAACCCGCAATAGGCAGGGTCGCTGTCCATAAAGAATATAGAGGACTTTCCATAGGCAAAGAATTAATGAAATATGCAATAACCTTGCTGTATCATCTGTATGGGAATGTTTCCATCCACATATCAGCACAAGAATATTTGCGGAAATTTTATTCCGATTTGGGATTTACGACAGTTTCCGAAATCTATCTTGAAGATGGTATTCCTCATATTTCTATGATAAAATACACAAATAGGGATAATGTCTAAAATATATAACGTACGCCTTGTTGTGCAAGCCCTGCAAATTCTTCGACATTTTGATTTTGCCAAACATCAGAATAATGTACCAAAAACATTTTCTTTTTTATTTCTTCGGGCAGGGTGCGCAATTCATCCAATGAAGCATGGACAGGATTAGGTATAAACGAAGTATCGTGAAACATCCACTCAGCTAATGGGTGATACATATCAAGTAAAGAACGATCGAATTTGGTATCGCCCGAATAAAATATCTTGCCGTCAATCAATACGCCATAGGTAATAAAGGCATTACCTGCATTGGTTGCTTGTTCGGGAATATGGTTGGTGCCGAATATCTCGATATGTATATCTCCTACTGTGACATCCATGCGTAAACGCGGCTGATGAGCTGTTATCTTGGGACGCAAAATGGTAAAATAATCCGTAAATGTCAATGTTTTGCCTTCTTGGTTAATTTCATTCCATTCCATTCCACCGCGCAATGACATATTCCACAAAATTTCTTGATAGTCTTCGCTGATAATCATTGAGAGCTTGGGCTTACCTGCGAAAGGCATTGCAACATAGCGATTCCAGAGCGCAAGTTGCTCAATACCGCCTATATGATCGCAATGACTGTGGGTTGGTAAGATAACACCAATGTCGCCAAGTCCTAATCCGGTTATTGTGGGCAGTGCATCGGGACCTGTGGTGCCGAAATCAACAAGTACGTGATTATCTCCCTTAATAATAAGGAAGTTAGTGTTGTGTAATATACGTGAAAACGCAGACCCCTATCTCCAATTCGCCATTGTTTGTTAATTGTAATGGCTGCACCAATGGCTCAATACGCATATCTATTCTCCAAAATTCATTCTAAATTAGAAAGAAAAACCATAGCATACAACAATCTTCATACCGAAATAGGGAAAAAATGGTGATTCAGGTACATTGTCGTATTCTTACGAGTGAGAAAGTGATGATGTGCTATATGCGTATTCTTGGATTATGTGTATAAAAAAGCCGCTTCACTATCAATGAAACGGCTTATAATCGCTATGGGTTTTGACAAGAATTTTACGGTTTTTTCGATTTTGATTTTTTCGATGTTTCTTGCGCGGGTGGGGTTGCCATTTGAGGTGCCGGCGCAAAATTTCCCGAACTGACCGATGTCGAAGGCGGTTCATTTGTTCTGGCTGCCGGAGCATTAGGATTTTCCACATTACCATACGCCATAATTTCAATGGATGGGAAATCGGGATTGGTTGTTTTCATGCGTACAGTACCATTAAAATATCCTGTTTTATCAGGAATCAATGATGCGGTTAATTCTGCTTGCTCACCGGGTTTGATTGACTTGCTGCCATTCCAATTTATTTTGAGTCCATTTGTTGTCTCATAATCGGATACCGTAATAGCGGCATCTGAATTATTTTTTATTTGAACTTTGGCTTCTGATTTATTGCCCAATGTTGCGCCCGTAAACACAAAATACTGCGAAGGAAGCACTTGCACCGCCCTGATGACATTTGCTTTTAAGCTATAGACAATATTCGATGCTTTAGGGTCATTGGAAGTAATCGTTATTACTTTTGTTAAATCACCGCTACTCGCCCCCACATTAAGACTTACTTTTACGGTGGCAGTGTCGCCCGGCTTAATTTTGTCTTTATCAATAGGCGCTGTGGTGCAGCCACAACCGGGCTTTACACCCGTAACATGCAACTCTTCATTGCCAAGATTCACAATTTTAATTGCAGTTTCCAATGGTGATGTTTTGGGGCTGATGTTTCCCCAATTATATGTTGTGCCACCGACTATTTCTAATTTCGGCTGAGCAATTGCTGCTGCTGTTGCGCATAAACCAAAAGCGGCAACGGACATCAAAAAACGTTTCATAAAAAACTCCTGTTACTAAAAAAAATAAATGAAAAATAAATTATTGGATAAATAATCGTTGTATAATTTGTTCACCTTGCCGGGTGGTCAGTGACAGCAGATATAAGCCGCCGTGAATATCATCGAGAGCAAGCCGCACAATTTGCTCACCGGAAGACTGCTCTGACCACGGTAAAAGTTCTTTCACAAATTGTCCTTCTGCCGTATAGAGTGCAATCCGGCATTGCCGAGCCTGCACAAGCACATAACGACATTGCGCAGAGCCATGCGCCGGATTGGGATAGACAGCACTTTGCGTTATGGCTCCTGCATCGGACGAACAAATATCAAACACAGTGGTTTTACCACGAAATGCACCGCAGGCATCTTCACGCTGAATATGCTTGCAGGTAATATCTGTGTGGACTTGTAATTCATTTTTAATTGGAAGAATATATCGCTCCGGTAATGATGCGAATAATAATTGATTCGGGATATACCATAATGTGACAATATCATTTGTTTGTGGCAATACCACACGAATCGGCACAAGTTGATTGAGTAATGGTAATGTTGAACCGATACTTTTGGTGTCTTCGGAAATTTGATTGACCGAAATAGTAGGAATAAGTCCGTCCGCTAATAATGTGCTCTTATTCACAATATGCGAAAATGATTGCTCAAGTCCATTGGGTGAGCTATACGTAATCAACACAGGATGAAGAAATACTGTGGTATCCGATAATGAAGTATGTATAGATGTGCTGCGACGGCTATTGTTGCTTATATATATTTCTGTAATGAGTAATTGCGATCTGTCTCTTTCTTGAATACGTGTTTTCAAAGTATTATTTTCAACCGTTATGCCTATTTTTTGCAATTCATCAGGTTGCAATACCAAAGCATTCATAGCAATAATAGACTGATGTTCTGTGGAAGTAACAGATTGGATATGGAGTAATTGTTCCGTCACTATGTTGTCTGTATTCGATGGACTGTTCGTTTCTGCTTTTTGCGATATAGTAATTGAATGATTCTCAGAATTATCAGTGGTCGTTTTGGACGATTGTTCTTGTAGTTTTTGCGTAATATTTGACTGTGGCAATGATATGTTCGGAGATTGTTCCCCATTATACATCACGAATATTAATCCGCCCAATGCCAGCACTGCTGCCGTAGAGATAATTATTGTACGCAATGAATTCCCGACAAAGGATTGATGTGATTGTGGGGCACGGTTGTGGACAATAGTTTCCACTTCCGTTCCGGAAATCAATTCCTGCGAAGAGCGCGCCGAGCGCAATATGTCAAATCGAAGTTGTTTCATTGCTTAATGTTTATGAGAATACTCATCGGATAATAGAACATATAATGATTTTTTTGCTCGGTACATTCTTACTTTGACTGCTGCGACTGTTGAACGCTGTATGGTTGCTGTTTCTTTGAGCGAATAGCCCATGATTTCCGTAAGAATTATTGCTTCCTGTTGCATATCCGGTAAAGTACCTATTGCTTTGTAAAGTAATGATGCTTCCATACTGTGTTCCGGTGATATACCCGCATCGAAAATGGTGTCAAGTTCTTCAGTGGTTGTATGAATTTCCCGATTTTTTTTCTTTTGATGTTCATAAAATAGCCGACGCGCTGTTGTCATTGCATAACTTTTAAATGCTTGCTTGTGTCGTACTGCATCGAAATGTTCAAAACATCGCGCTACGGTTTCCGCCATTAACTCTTTTGCATCTTCTCGATTGCGAGTCAGAAACAGTATGAATCGCTCTATATCACCTTTAACAGGTGACAGGCATTCCATAAAAAGTTGTTGTGTCTGCACAACATCATCTGTATGTTTCCTATAAAGCGATTGCACAAAGAAGAAGAGGAACAAGTCACCAAAAAGTAACACACTATCATGCGAAAATCGTAAAAAAACTCAATGAACATATATATCGAAGAGAAGCCGGTAATGAATCAATGGCATGAGAGCATAGGGAAAAAACGGTTATATATAGATAGAATCAAAAAGTTTACGTAATTTTCAGCATTGAAATTTGCCACGTTACTTACGAGGTTACTTTATGAACAAGTTGGTACTTTATTTCTTTGCGGTATGCGTTCTATTGTTCTCTATGCCGCTTTATGCACAAAAAGAAGGAACGCATTGGTTCTTTGGTGAGGGCCAAGGGCTTTCTTTTGCTTCGGGTGCGCCTGTTGCTTTGCCTAAATTGGCATTAACGGCTGAGGAGGCAGCGGTTTCTATGTCCCATCCTTTGACAGGCGAGTTTTTGTTTTACTTTGAAGGCAAAACGGTATGGAGTGCGCGCAGCAATGCCGTAATGAAAAACGGCACGGGCATGCAAAGTGGTAAATCTTCTTCTATGGGTGGTTTAGCTGTACCATTTATGTCTAATCCCAATAAGTTCTTTCTGTTTACCGTACCATGCCTTACCGGAGATCCTCTCTTACGTACCGATGGTATGTTTATGAATATTATTGATATGACCCAAGATGGCGGCAAAGGGGAAGTTGTCGTCAAAAATCAATTATTACATGCTTTTTCTGCGGAAAAAATTACCGGCACTTTAACCTGTGATGGCAAAGGGTATTGGATAATCATTCATGATCGCGAGCAAAATGCCTTTTATGCGTATAAAATTTACAATGATGTATTAGACCCTGAACCGGTTGTGAGTTTTGTCGGACAACCACCGGGTAATGGGCATCAAAAAATTACCTATATTCTTGGACACATGAAAATGAGCCCCGACGGATCAAAAATTATTATGTCCGACGGTGATCGCGGTGCAGAATTATTCCGTTTTAATCGGAAAACAGGTCAGGTGACTGACCCTATTTCTCTGCCAACACCTAATGCGCCTGCTAATCCCACACCATATCCTGTGATGTATGGGATGTCTTTTTCTCCCAATAGTAAGGTATTGTATATTTTCGGCGAAAGCACTCGTTCAAAAATTTATCGCTTATATCAATATGATGTGAGTGTACACCGCCGTGAATATATTATTGCTTCTCAATATACGACTGCGGATATTGCCCAGGGTGACCTTAATTTGAGCGGTTTATCACTTGCACCCGATCAAAAAATTTATTTCCATACCACAACAGGAGTTGACAGGCGTTATTTGCATTGCATTTCCGAACCGGACAAAAAAGGTGCGGCTTGCAATATCCGCTATAATCTTTTGCAATTATCTAATTACAATTGTGTTGGGGTGCCTAATTTTACTGATTATCTTTTTGCAAACACTACCTTATCAATGACTTGCAATAAGCCATCTCCTAAATTTACCTTCTTCCCCGATACTATTTGCAAAGGCGAAACCATTCGTATTTTTGATGCAACATTTAATGCCACTGATTGGTCATGGTATTTTCCTAAAGGGAATCCCGAACGTTTTTATGAAAAAGTTCCGCCTCCTATTCGTTATATGGAAGCAGGGGTGCATGAGATACGTCTTACCGCATACAATAGCAATGGCGACAGTGTCTATAAAGATACCGTTGTGGTCTTGGATGCCCCTTTAGCAGATGCCGGTCGTGATATTCGGACATGTGATAGCGTGGCAATTATTGGAACACCACCGCAAGCAGGGCTTACATATTCTTGGACTCCCGTGCAGGGACTAAGTAATCCCAAAGATGCTATGCCGCGTGTGCGCGTCGGCTCCGCTGTGCAGCGATATATTGTGAGTGTAAAAAATTCGCGCGGCTGCCTAAGTTATGATACAGTATTTGTTGGTCCTTTACAAGGATCGCTTCCTGACAGTAAACTTACTTTATGTGTCGGCGATACGACATCTTTGAGAATCAATGCAACGGGCACGGTGCTGTGGTCACCGGTAAAAGGATTGAGCAGCCCCACATCGTTCAATCCACTCATATTTCCCAATGAAACAACACGTTATACTGTTATTGTTACGAATGGTTTGTGCAAGGATACAGCAATTGTGCAGGTCACGGTCAACTCTCTTCCTGTGGCTGATGCCGGACCCGACCGTTCTGTGTGCGGTAATAGTACGTTCATAGGTACAACAGGCATTCCAAACCATATATATACATGGTCACCCAAACAAGGGCTTGATGATTCCACAGTGGCGAGACCGCTGGTGACGACCACCGTACCCATGAAATATATACTCACAGTCAAAAGCCCCGAAGGATGCATTGACAAAGATACCGTGAATATTACGGTAACAGGGGTGACAGCCAAAGTCTCAGCAGATACTATCATCTGCAAAGGCGGCATTGCGCAATTATATGCACGTGGTGGTGAGCAGTACGATTGGTCACCGTCGCACTCTTTGTCTTCCGATTTTGATCCCAAGCCGACAGCATTTCCCGACACAACCACAACATACCGCGTTATTGTGGTGAGCGGATTTTGTCGCGACACCGCATATACGACTGTAAGAGTACAATCTCCGCCAAAGGCAGATGCCGGAAAAGACATTTACCTTTGTGGCAATGAGGGCATCATAGGAACGCCGGGAAGCAATAGTGTACGCTATCAATGGCAACCGATTACCGGATTAAGCAACCCGACAATAGCTATGCCCTCTGTTTCTGTGCAGACCACCACAACATATATTCTTACAGTTACCGACAGTCTTGGTTGTTATGCTGTGGATAGTGTACTCGTTGATATTGGTACTTTGAAAATCAGCGTTTCAAATGACACAACAGTATGTATCGGCGGCAGTGTACGCTTGACCGCCTCGGGAGCTTTGACATATCAATGGTCTCCGAGTGCGGGATTGGATAATCCGCAATCAGCCACTCCACAAGCCACTCCCACACAGACCACACAATACAGAGTGATTGCTCAAAGTGGAAATTGTATTGACACGGGCTATGTGACGGTAAATGTTATTCCTTTACCTATTGCCGATGCCGGAAATGATAGACAAGTGTGTGAAGGTATGTCTGTGCAACTTGGCAGCGCACCACAAAGTGATTATACATATCAATGGAAAAATGTGGCAGGAACAATGCTTGGCACACAATCATTTTTGAATGTGGACAAAGCACAGAGCGATACATATATTGTTACGGCTTTCAATCGTTTGGGGTGCGACGACTCTGATACCGTTGAGGTAATAGCCATACCATATCCTGATATTACGGTGTCCGACGATATCAGTATCTGTCCCGGTGATAGCGTTTTACTTTCTGCCTCGGGTGCAAAAAATTATAGATGGCAATGGGATGACAATCCACAAGTTCAGGGAGAAAAACTATGGGTAAAACCTCAGAAAAATACGATATACACAGTGATTGGAGCGAATGAACTTTCGTGTAGCGACACAGCGTCCGTAAACGTAACTATTAAAACAGGAGGACAAAGAACCATAGCATTAAACACCACGGCTTCACAGGACAGCACATATACCATTGGTAGTACTATTCCATTGCGCATTACTGTACCGACAGGATTAGATGGATTTACATTCCGTATGCGAAGCGAACAAGAAACCTTTGTGGCTTCATCTGCAATTACCCACACATTGGGCAATACATGGAATATTACCGCACAGAATAGCGGGCAGGGTATATTCACTCTCATCGGTAAAGGAACAGACACACTTGGTGGAACTATAGACATCTCATACGCCATGTATTTACCGCGAAATTGGTCAGACACAAAAACATTTACACTTTCTTTGGAAAATGCTTCCTCGCCCACGGGGTGTATTGGCTTTGCGGGGGCAGCAGAAACATTTATTCGATTATCCAAATATTGTGCAAGTGATTTGCGCGGAGTGCAATCCGTTGGTACATTTTCATTATCAACTGACGGTAAATCCGGTGTTATTCATTCCGGCTTTGGAGGAAATATGACATTAGCCATCTATGATATGGCGGGTAATGTCGTTTGGTCAAAAAAAGAATATTACCCACATTCCACTGAAATACATATTGATATACCACCTTTGTCCGGCGGCATATATATTGCGCGAATAATAAATGGTATGTTTAAAAGAGATGCTATATTTACTGTCGGATGGTAAATATCATAGAATTTTCTGTCAATGATTTCTATTGTATGTGTTAGATAAGAAGATAATACTAACAATTTGGCAATCCATTAAGAATAATAATTGTAGAAAGTCATATTGTACTCTGTTTCATGTTTGATTTTTTATGAGAAAAAGACTTCAATAAATATGTGAATAAAAATTCAAGGGTACATACATAATGACATGATGTTGCTACACTGTGTTTTCGCCCTTATTATTACAATGAGAAGATGAACCGCAATTTTTATTTGTTCTCCATATCTATGCCTCATTCTCTCACGGAACGGATAAAGTGCCCGATAGCTTTATCTGTCGGTGGTTGTGTTGGCGGCAATTGTATAGTATAGATTCTTTTCCGCCTGTGTAAATAAAAACACCATAGGATTGAATATCCTCGCTAAATGTACAAAATGGCATATAACCGCTTGTTGCACCAAAACGGGGAGTATCGGCTCCATACGTCTTTTGCATTCGGTGGTGTAATCTTTATTGTCACAGTAAAATCAGTGCCGGTATGTCACACACTAAAGCAAGATGTCCCCAATCGGCAGCAACTCCGCAAAAAGTTTTGAAGAGATACCAGTGATTGTTCGTAACGGCATGAGAGCAATCCTCCTGTGACAACTCTACCATACTACCGATATATCATAGTTTACCTAAAATTTTATCGCAAACTTCCTCAAAGTATATTACTACATTCACGCCACTTTTACCATAGACAATACCATTGCTTTTAAAAATCTGTCTTATGTCCGGTAACAAAAGCAATAAAAATGTGTCGCTGCAAATGTAAACATTTTTTTTTCTTAGGAGTCTTTATTATGATAAAACGTTATGCGACGTTTTGCGCCCTTTTCACCTTCTTTTTATTCGGTTTCTCATCGCTTCAAGCTAATAATAGCGGTAAAACAGGATCTACCTCGGCGGGGTGTACATGCCATGGCAGCTCTAATAGCGCCACAACAGTAAGCATACAAGGAGTGAGCGGTTCGGTGACTATGACACCGGGCGAACAAAGAAGTTTTACAGTAGTGGTGGCTCATTCTTCATTGCCCCAAGCTGGGTTTAATCTTGCAGTGACAAATAGCGGCGGCTCAAATGTCGGAACATTAACTGCGGGTTCAGGTACTAAAATTGAAAGCGGAGAATTAACTCATACTACAAGTAAAGCTAAATCCGGCAGCGAAACAACATGGACATTCGATTGGACTGCTCCGACTTCCACAGGTACTTATACGATGAAAGCTGTGGGTAATGCTGTTGATAAAACAGGTGGCACCGGCGGAGATGCCTGGAATTTTATGAATAATGTGACTATCACTGTTGCCACACCGATGACTGTTACTTCACCCAATGGCGGGGAAACATGGTGCCGCGGTGAAGAAAGAACTATCTCTTGGAATCCCGTAGGTTTAACAGGAAATGTAAAAATAGAATTTTCTACGAATAATGGTGGAGCATGGTCTGAAATAGCCACGGTTGCTGTTACTCCTTCTTCTTATAACTGGACAATTCCCAACAATCAACCCACAGGAACACAATATCTTGTGAAAGTAACAAGTGTAAGCACCCCGACTGCAAATGATGTCAGCAATGCAACATTTTCTATCAGAGCCAATCCGACAATCACTACACAGCCGACAAATTCTTCCGTATGTGTTGGTCAAGCTGTCAATCTAAGTGTTGCCACCGACAATAATGCGGCTTATACCTTCCGTTGGCGCAAAGGAGGGACACCTATCAATGGTGCAACAAATCCCACTTATACAATTCCATCTGCCACGATAGGCGATGCCGGTAATTATGATGTTATTATCACGGGTTGCTCCGATGTGACCAGTCAGCAGGCGACCGTTATTATCAAAACTGCACCACAACTTCTCTCTCAAAGCGGTGACACTTCCGCTTGTCTCGGAAAACCCGTAAGATTGCGTGTAAATGCTTCCGGTGCAGGACTTACCTATCAATGGCGCAAACAAGGAACAAATATCAATGGCGCAAACACCAATGAATTGCTTTTGCCCGCTTTGACAAATAATGACTTACAAAGCTATGATTGCGTTATTAGCGGAGAATGTACGCCTGCAACCACAACAGCACCTATCAGAGTATCGCTCACTCCGGCTTCGACAATAACAAAACAACCACGTGATACAAGCATTTGTGAAGGAAAAGAATTACAATTTACCATAGTTGCAACAGGAGCCGATTTACAATATGAATGGAAACGTAATGGTTCAACCATCAATGGTGTTCAAGGTCCGAGCTATGTTATTGCCTCCCCGTCCGACGTTGATGCCGCCACCTATGAAGTGACAATTACCAATGAATGTGGCACTACCATAACCACTCAGCCCTTTAAGTTAACCGTGCGAAAAAGTGTTGCTCTTGTAGCCCAAACAAATGACACCGTCGTTAGAGCAAATACCGTCACACGCTTACGTGCTATTGGCGGTGGTCCTAATGCGCGCTATAAATGGAGCAAAGGTGGACAAAATCGTCCGAGTGATACGCTTTCTACTCTTGTGATTAGTGCGACAAAAACAAATGATGCAGGCAATTATCAATGTCTTATTTTTAACTCATGCGGAAGTGTAGAAACAAAAATTATCAAACTAACAGTTACCGAGCCAACAGCCGGTCCTTCGCTGATTGCTACAGACGCAACTATTGATTATGGCTGTAAATCACCCGGTATTCTCCATAAACGCACAACAAAAATTGTCAATGGCGGCGGGTCAGATCTTACTGTCACTAAAGTAACAATTGCAGGTAATGGTTTTACATTAACGCCGGTGACAACACCATTTACCCTCAAAGCAAATGAAGAAAAATCTTTGGAAATTGTCTTTTCGACACCAGAATTGCAAGAATATACTGGATCGCTTACCTTTGAAAGTAATTCGGCAACCGCAAATCCTATTATTGGCATCATAGCCAAAGGATGTGCATATAAAATTGATATTACCGATCTTAATGCACCAAATTTGGGCAAAACAGAGATTGGAAAAACACAAGATACTGTCATCAAAGTGTTCAATACGGGTAATGTGGAAGTATCTGTCACACAAATTATACTTACCGGCGATAAAGAATTTTTCGATGTAACATATCCGGCTTTACCGCTTACTCTTGCTATTGGAGCAAGTTTGGATTTGAGTGTGAAGTTTACTCCGAAAGATACAGTTCAGCGACAATTAACAGTCGAAATTGTTTCCAATTATGGTGCTGCAGGTTTTAAAATGACAGCACAAGGAAAACAAATGGCATCTTCAGTAAAAGAAGAATTGATGAATTCAATTATTATTGCACCAAACCCTGCTGCAAGCACCATGACAATAAATATGGGCAATTCTCAGGCAGATATTCGCATTGTTGATGCTATGGGAACAACTGTATTTACGGCACAAAATCAGACACAGGTTCTGTGGAACACAGAAAATGTTGCTGCAGGTTATTATGTGGCTCTTATCACATCAGGTAAAACAACGATTACACTCCCTCTCACTGTGATACGATAATATCACCATAGTCTTTAAGACTATTATACTTATCACATTCCCCTGCATAGTATTGACAATAGTATGCAGGGGTTTTTTATATCTAAACATTGAGGGAATAACCTCGTCCACTACGTGATTCAACAAGATCATGTACCAATGCTCAACAGCCGATTATCAGCAATACACAAGAAAACTCAATTCCTTATAAATTGAACAGTTACAAAACATCGTCAGACATACTTTCACTTCTCACTCTTCTATTTTCCAATTGTTGTTTATATCATAGATTATATGGTCAACAGAATTATTGATAAATTCTACTGTTTTTTGAAAATACATCTCAAAATTTTTTTCAAGCTCTTTTACATTGCTAAAATCTATTTTAAATTCAGAATACAATTCACTTTCCCGTAAAGACACTAACATTTTACATGTATAAATTGTTGGGAACATTTCACGAATATTGTACCCAATAACAGACACTGAAAGGTACACTCCCATTGTACTATCGTATTCACCGTCAGGATCAAGCTTTTTTCTATAATCACAGTAATTTATCATATCCCAACGAACTTCCATAGAACTGTTTAGATATGGTGCTATACCTTCTTGAAAAAAATATTTTTCTTTAATGAATGGATTTTTTTTTCACAAATTTCTATCAAAAATACGTAAATCTGTGTTAAAAAATTTTCGAAAATTAACTCTTGTTCTTCTGTGAAGTTTATCACAACCAACTCTTTCGTAGGTTTAAATTTCATAGTTTTTTTTGTTTATTGTATAGATGCAAAAATTTAAAAAATGAAATTTATACGTATCAAGAATACGTTTACCAAGAAACTCGCGGTAATCATGTTATGAGAAAACAGGATACGGCGACAATATAATATTTATTCTTGAGTTGGTGGCGGAGTTTTCTTGGCAAAGCGGCGTTTTTTCTTTCTGATGGGCAATGGTTCCATTGTGCCAAGTAAAGTACGAATAACAACCGAAGCACAAAATAAGCCAAATGAGGCGGGTATAAAAGAAATTGTACCCAAAAAAGAACGCTTATTTTGCAATGTATCGGTTAACTGCACGCCTTCTTTGTCAATAGTTTCGGGCGAATAGACCACCGTCACATTATGTTCTATACCATGACGGCGGAGTTTTTTACGTACATAAAAAGCTAAGTTACAATTATGGGAGGTGGAAATATCCTCGATGCGAATCAGTTCCGGTCGTATTCTGCCCGCAGCGCCCAAAGAAGAAACCACAGGATAGCCGCGTTCACGTGCCTTACGAATCAGGTGCACCTTGGGGGCAAGAGTATCTATACAATCCATGACATAATCGAAAGGCGTGGCAAGAATCTCATCGGCAACATCATCTTTAACAAACACTTTATGGACGGTCAAATTCACATCCGGATTAATATCGCGCATTCGTGCTGCCATAATATCTACCTTCCATTGTCCTTCCGTTGAGGAAAGCGCAGGCAATTGCCTATTGCGATTGCTGGCTTCCACTTTGTCACCGTCCACAATAGTTATATTGCCTATGCCGGCACGACATATAGCTTCGGCAGCATAAGAGCCAACACCGCCAAGCCCAACGATAAGCACATGAGCTTTATGTAATTGTTCAATATTATCTTCACCCACAAGAAGTGAAGTGCGTCCCTCCCATTGTTGCACTGCCATAGATTTCACAAGAATTATGTTCAAAAAAATTATCACCAAGACGCATCAGCGTTTTATACGATTGTCTGTGAATAACAGAGTTGTCGCCTGTTCGCAAGAATCATTTCTTTGCTGTCAATAACCCAATAAATTGGTCTTGATTTGAAACACAAAAGCCATCATAACCATTTCATTGCTGCTATAATAATTGCAGAATGGCTTATAGTATGTGGCTGATATGCACAAAAAACTATCGTAATCTATAGAGTATTTTCTTATACAGTCTGCTTAGAATGAATACACATAAACGAAAAAATCCAAATTTTTTATTATCAATGGTTGATCGCATCATGCCATTTAAACTTCCTTGATGAGCAAACGTGGGATGTGACCAATATATAGACAAAAGATTATTGTCGGCGCAATAATTATGAAACCAATCAATCGGCAAATGACACTTATTTTTTTGAATCTCTGTCAATATTGACGATGCCGCTTTTTTATCAATCAAATATGCACCGGCTGTTCTTCCTTTCGGCTGTTTATACAGAAAAACATCCTTTTTTCTCTCACTGCCTTTCACATATTGCAAGGTACTGTCTTCTACGGAAATAAGATAATTTTCTAATTTTCTTTCTTCAATTTCAGAGATAATTGAGTGTAACTGACGACAAAAATTTTTATCCAAAAAAATATCATCTTCCAATATAAGCGAGTATGAATTACAAGTATCTTCAAGGATTTTTTTATATGCTGTGATATGTTTATAGGCGCATGATACGGCAGGACTTAAATCACTCATATCACCTGAAAAATATGCCTGTGCCATATCATCGGTAATTGCACTCATATCACCTTCATGTATAAACATATATTCGCGCAAGCAATCGTGTTGATCAATAAGCGCAAGTATATGATTTTTTCTTAGTTCATTTGTGCTGACATTGATGATAAAAGTCTTCATGGTTTTGTATATATAGATATTTGATGCTATGGAATCAAAAATAAAAAATGTGTCGCCACTATGCCATGACGACTTTTTTTACTTCAGGAATTGCTCTTCGCAATGTACGCTCAATTCCAAATCGCAAAGTAATATCTTGAGCCGAACATCCGACGCATGCACCTTGCATGCTGATATAGACAATGCCGTCTTGAAAAGAACGGAATATCAATTCGCCGCCATGACCACGAATATAATCGTCAATGGAATTTTGAAGAGTATTTTTTATCTTTTCTTCGATAGTCATTTCCATATTACGCGTCTTGTAATCCTTCCCACATCATCCACTGTAAAGCCGTAATATTTTCTCCGGCAACGGATGAAATAATCACAGGTTTTTTACGAGCGATACGGATTTTCTCAATTGCTTTGCGTCCTTCTTCGTCTAATGTATCGGATTTACTGATGCAAATAATTCTTTTTTTATGGGCTAAATCAGTATTGTATAATTCTAATTCTTTACATAAAATTTCATAGTCTTTTTTGGGATTTTCCGATTGTGCATCCAATAAAAACACAAGCACTTTTGTTCTTTCCACATGTCGTAAAAACTGTATTCCCAACCCTTTTCCCTCATGCGCTCCTTCTATAAGCCCGGGAATATCCGCAACGGTAAATGACATCATATCACCGAGCCGTACCATACCAAGATTAGGCACTAACGTGGTAAATGGATAATCGGCTATTTTGGGTTTTGCAGCGGAAATCACAGAAATGAGAGTTGATTTACCGGCATTAGGAAAACCCACAATACCAATATCGGCAAGTACTTTTAATTCGAGAGTTACGGAACAGCCTTCTCCGGGCATACCGGGATCTGAATTCCGCGGTGCCTGATTTATAGATGAACGAAACTCCCAATTTCCTCTCCCGCCTTTGCCGCCACGAGCAATGCAATATTCAGGATGTTCAGGTGTTATATCTGCAATGATTTCTTGGGTTTCAGCATCATGTATTTCCGTACCCATAGGCACACGAATTATCATGTCCTTACCATCGCGTCCCGTGCAACGACTTTTATCTCCCGGGCGACCGTCCTCCGCAATAAAATTTCGTTGGAAACGGAAATCGAGCAAGGTATTAATATGTATATCACCACGGAAAATAACATCCCCCCCTTTGCCGCCATTACCGCCGTCAGGACCTCCAAGCGGCACATATTTTTCGCGGCGAAAACTCACATGGCCCTTACCGCCTTTGCCCGATTGTACTGAAATTGTTGCTACATCAATAAACTTCATATATTGTTCCTTCTTATCGTAAAAAAAATACTCGCCATATCATAAAAACAGCGAGTACTTTTGAAAAATTATGATTGTAATACTTATCATCCCTTTGGGGGTGTCCACCCGGGACGCTTCCAACGTACTAATTCTATATCTGCATTGCCGACATATAATTTCATCTTAGCACGAATAGGCACACGCGCCTCATCATCGCTGAACCAGCCATCGAATTTTCCTGTAATGCCATATACACCTGTCCAATTTGCTTCCCCTTGAAAATGCACTGTTCTAATTTCATAATCGAGTGCGTCAATTTCCACATTTTCTACCTTAGCATCCTTATATGCAATGGTAGTGAACACAGTATCTTCTTTGACAATAGTCGGGATGCGCAATGTCTTTCCTGATTTTAATAAATGACGTGCGGTGAAAAATAAAGAACATCCGTCATTCCATTTTTTTGCAGTGTTAAATACTTTTTTTTCTTTTAATTGTTTATCGAGATATTTTTCCGTTTTCACCATTTTTCCTGTATAGTCAAATGTATATTTATCATACATCCAGCTTTCTTTATCTTCTTGAGTATTCGCAACAAATTGCAGTGAGTGCGTGCCTGTTGCAGCCATCCACGATTCAAAAACCGCATGTAAACTTACAAATGGAATATTGGGGTGGGAATCTATATGTGCTTTGCCCTTCACCACGGGCGTATTGCCTACGGTTTGATTACCTTCTGTCACAATTTTAATTGTACCCAAACGAATACCTAAAAATGACACCGAATACTCTAATTCTTCTCCCGCCATAAACACTGTGCTTTGGGCTTGTGTCGGCAAAAGGGTGCAAAAGAAAAGTGCAAACCATGTGAACAGAGAAATAAAAATACTGCGTAATTTCATTAAAAAACAACCTTGAATGTATATAAAAAGTTTAGTGTAATCGGGCAATTTTTATTGCTTCCGGAAAAAGAGTTATTGCTTTTTGTATTTGTTTATCTTCTTTTGAAGCAATAGGGAAAAATGCCTGTGCCCCGAAAAGTGAACGCGCAATATATGCTTTTATCATAGATTGACAATATGATTTATCAAGAGCATAGTCGCGTTCGCTCCATTCAATGCCTTTCGAGACGGCATAATATTTAAATTCATCCATTACCGATTCTTGTAGGGCAAATTCTTTCTCAAAAAGGTCAAATTTTTGTTCATATTGCTTGCGTATATATCCGCCTTTTCCATCTAAAAACTGAGCAACATATTCCCAGAAAATATTTTTTGACCGTATAGCCCTTAATAAATATGTGATTGTATCTTGTTTGACAATAAAGTCGGGTGTGATGCCGCCGCCGCCATAGACAGTACGACCTGATTTAGTTTTAAATTCGGGACGATTTTTTTTATCGGTTTTTTCAACCGTATGAGCAATATTATTACCTTCATCGCCTTCTTCACGCCCTTCAAGGGCATAATATTTTTCTTTATCGGAATATGGTCTTTGAATTAATCGTCCGGACGGTGTATAATAACGCGAAATAGTTAATCTGAATGCAGATCCGTCACTGAGAGGATATTGTTGTTGCACCAAACCTTTGCCGAACGATGTTTCGCCAACGATAAGCCCTCTATCCAAATCTTGGACAGCACCGGAAACAATTTCACTTGCGGAAGCGGAACCTTCATTGATAAGAATAATTAAGGGCATTTGTTCAAATTGACCATCGGATGTGGCATAATATTCTTCACTGTCATCATTGCGACGCGCAATAGTATAGACTACTTTTTTACCATCGCCTATAAATTCATCGGCAAGTTGAATTGCTTGATCTAAATATCCGCCGGGATTGCTGCGCAAATCAAGAATCATTTTTTTCATACCTTGGCTGCGAAGTTTCTTTGCAGCTTCAACAAATTCGCTGTGTGTGGTTGCCGCAAAACGATTAACAGAGATAATGCCAATATCCGTGTTTTTCACCATATATGCTGCATCCACAGTGTAAATAGGAATTTTATCGCGTTGTATAGTATAGGATAATAATTTTTTTTCTCCACTTCGTTTAATCTCGAGTATAACCTGCGTGCCTTTAGGACCTTTGAGTCGTTTTGGCACTTCTTCTTCGGAAATACCGACAACAGATTTGCCATCAACGGTAACAATTTTATCGCCCGCACGAATGCCTAAAGCCTCGCTCGGTCCCCCCGAAATTGGAGTCACAATCGTAATTGTATCGGAAACAATCTGAAATTCTACGCCTATGCCATCAAAACTTCCTTGAAAATTCTCTTGCACTTTTTCCATTGCCTCCGCAGAGATATAACTCGAATGCGGGTCAAGTTCATTTAACATTCCTTTTATGGCAGCTTCGGTTAATTTTTTTGAATCAACATCTTCCACATAATTGCGTGCTGTTCTGTTCAGAACATCATTAAATTTTTTTACTTGTTCATAGACATTATCACCGGAAATTACCGGTGCTGCAAGAAATCCCGCACCCACACCAAGTCCAATTCCAAATGCTGCAGCGAATATTTTGGCTATTTTCATAAGTGTTGTGTTTTTAGTGAAAACATACTCTTACCATTTAGGATAAAAATACAATGTAAATCGAGGTAAGGAATAAAATGTTGCTACTTCAAAATTTTTACGAGGTGCTCTAGGAAGATTAGGATCAATAGGATCAGGAGATAATTGCACTTGTCGTATATCTGATGCAAAAGGAAAATCAAGACGCCACTCGGCTGTTGGTTGGAACATACCAAACGAGGTGGGAATATTTATTGAAAATCCGGCACCTGCATTTAATCCAAGCTGATTGACCGATAATAATAATTGGTCATCGGGAGCATAATTATCTACATCTCGAATATCGGTACTTTTACCTGCCCATACTCTATTAAGAAGGTAACTCATTCCTATTGTACCGAAAAAATTGACCTTTGCATAAGGATTCGCAATAGTCCTCACAGAAATATTGATGGATTGGTGCGTATTTGGCAATTGGTTTCCTTTAGAGTCAAGCTGCCGTTCGGCAACTTTTGTATTTCGTGAATACAGATAAGAACCCTCAACGTTGAGCCAATTGAATAGAGAATAAGACACCCCGCCTCCGAAAGCAAATAATCCCTCAAATGATGTCGAGAATCGGCTAGTCGTATCCACCCCTGTTGCTGTTTCAACAATGGTATTGGTGGAAAGCGAGAATGACACACCCAGGGTTTTGTTTTGCCACCATTTGGGAAGTACTTTCTCAGTTTCAAATACTTCCTCATCTCTATCATCGTATTGATCATTCGCAGATTTTTTCTGTGCAGAACTGTCTTGCACAAAGATTGTCGCCGTCAAAATCAGAAGGCAAATCAAAAAACGAAACAAAGATTGAGCATTTTGAGAAGTCATTGCAATTACCTGTGCTAAAGATGTGTTATGTATTTCTGCTATTTTTTCTGCTATGTATTGCACATACCCCGGTTCATTGCGTTTACCGCGATGTGGAACAGGTGCCATATATGGCGCATCTGTTTCAATCATCATTTTATCCAAGGGTGTATGAAGCACTACCTCGCCCAAGACGGATTTTTTATAGGTGATATTGCCTGTAAAAGAAACAAGCATCCCCAAAGCTAATGCACGTTGCAATACATCTATGTCTGATGAAAAACAATGAAGTACGCCATTCAATGTGCCGTCTTGTTCTTCTTCGATAATTCCCATCACATCATCATCTGCTTCTCTGTTGTGAATAATCGCGGGTAAACCTGTGCGTTTTGCGATGCGTAATTGTTCACGGAATACGGTTTTCTGGGTTTCCTTTGGCGAAAAATCATAGTAATAATCAATACCTATTTCACCGATGGCAACAACTTTTTCATCGTCGGATTGCTTTTCCATCGTATCATAAATTTTATGTGTAGCTTCATGAGCATGATGGGGATGGACTCCCACCCCACGAAAAATCGGTTCATACGTATCGGCTAAGCGATGCACCGCATCGAAGTTATCGGGATGAATAGAAGGAATAATGATCTTGGTAATCCCTGCATCCAAAGCTCTTTGGAGTGTTGCATATCTGTCGTCATCAAATTGCTTATTATCAAGATGTGCATGTGTATCAATCATAGAGAGGAATGGTAGTATGGAAAAAAGCACGTTCCTTCACGAAACGTGCTTTCATCAAAAGTAAGAAATGAGGGTTTGGTAAATTATGCTGCAAACATTACTGTAAATCTTTGATAAGTTCCCTTGCTATCACGATATGCTGTATTTCGGAAGTGCCTTCATAGATTTCCGTAATTTTTGAATCGCGCAATAAGCGCTCAACTTGATATTCGCGTACATACCCATAACCGCCATGCACTTGAATAGCTTCTAAAGCCACTTCTACGGCAAATTTGGAGGCAAGCAATTTCGCTTGAGCAGCTTCTTTCACAAAACGCTCATGTTTGTCTTTCATCGTTGCTGCTTTATAGACAAGCAAGCGAGCTGCCTCGACTTTGGTTGCCATTTCCGCAATTTTTATCTGTATTGCTTGTAATTCTGCAATCGGTTTACCGAATGCTTTGCGTTGTTTGGCATATTCAACCGAACGCTCAAATGCTCCTTGCGCTATGCCTAATGCTTGCGAAGCTATACCAATACGACCGCCATTGAGACTTTCCATCGCAATATAGAAACCTTTACCCACTTCACCAAGAATATTTTCTTTGGGTACTATAACATTGGTTAATCCAATAGAACATGTGTCGCTTGAGCGAATGCCTAATTTATCTTCTTTTAATCCGGGTTCAAAACCGGGAGTGTTTCTATCCACAATAAAGCATGTGATACCTTTGTGGCGAAGTTCCCTATTTGTCTGTGCGAAGACAATATATGTATCAGCTGATGTACCATTTGTAATCCAGTTTTTCGTACCGTTCAACACCCAATCACCATTTTCGTTTTGGGTGGCTGATGTATGCTGTTGTGTTGCGTCCGAACCGGCTTCCGGCTCACTTAAACAAAAAGCACCAAGTTTTTGACCACTTGCCAAAGGTCTGAGAAAACGCTCTTTCTGGTCATCATTGCCATAGGTTTCTAAACCCCAACACACCAAAGAGTTATTAACCGACATAATAACACCGACACTGGCATCTATCTTTGAGATTTCCTCCATCGCAATAACATAACTCAAAGCATCAAGTCCGGCACCACCCCATTGTTCAGGCACCATCATCCCAAGAAAACCGAGTTCACCCAATTTTTGTACGATTTCTTTAGGAAATACACCGTTTTTGTCGCGTTCAATCACCGAAGGTGCTATCTCGTCCCGTGCAAAATCACATGCTGTGGTGCGAATCATTTCGTGGGTATCACTGAATGTAAAATTCATAAGAATCTGTGTTGTATATGGATAAATAAAATATAAGACTGCAAAAATCCGAAATTATGGTCAATATTTGACGTTTTTTTTATTTTCGATGATAGATAAAAGCGTTAAGACACGCAGCTATACATGCTTATTGCGGCAGCAATGGCAACATTCAGCGATTCGGCTTTCCCTTCGCCCGGTATATGATAGCTATGGGTTAATATTGACTGCACTGATGAAGAAATACCCGCACTTTCATTGCCCAAGACTATCGCTATTCTTGCATAATTTTTAAGTACAGAAGGAGTGTCCGTGCCGGAAAGCATTGCCCCACAGAGTGCATAATCACGAAGATGTAGTTTTGCAAATTCAGTAATGTCATTGACTTGAAACACATTGCAATGGAAAAGTGACCCCATTGTGGAACGAATCACTTTAGGATTATAGCGGTCGGCACAACCACGCCCAAGTATAATGGTTTGAAATCCGAACCAATCGGCTGTACGGATAATTGTACCAACATTGCCGGGGTCAGCAACCGCATCAAGGATGATAACGTTATCGCTTATGCCGGATGTCGGTGAGTAAGGCATATACCTCACAACCGCAAGAATATCTTGGGGAGTTTGCGCATCGCACATTGCATTAAAGTGCTCATGTGGAGCAGAGAAAACCGCCACGCCCCGTTCATGAAACTTATCAGCCAGAACCATTGCTTCATCACCGGCATTATGACGGATAATAATACAATCGGCAAGATAAGGACTATCTAATAACTCGGTACATACCTTGACACCTTCCGCCAAAAACTCCCCATTTTCATCCCGCGATTGTTTGCGGTGTAATGCTTTGATGTCTTTTCGTTGTTGCGCTGTCAACTGAGAAAAAAGCATGTTTTTTCTTGCCATAATAAGTGAATAACAGTGCAAATTACGATTATTTGTCTATATTCGAATGTATGCTTCAATGCTATTTGTTAATCCAATAGATAAGTGTCGGCACTGTGAGCCATAGTAATCCTTTTACCAAAAAGAAGAGGAATCCCCAAACCCCTATGCGCTTAATCCATGATTGCAGGTTCTTCCCCGCTGATGAAGAATCAGATTTTACGGCAGTTTTATTAATTCTTTTCATACCAATAATACTATGTGAGAAAATAATATAATCAATAATGGTTAATGTTACTCCACCCAATCCGCAACAAAAACATTTGTTGAACGGGTTGGTGTTCGTTCTTTATTACGATTACTGCACCACACGATTTTTTTTCCGTCCGGTGAGAACATCGGAAAAGCATCAAATGTACCGGAATGGGTAATTTGTTCTACAGCTTTTGTGCGAATATCAATCATAAATATTGCAAATTCACGACCGCCTTTTTTTTGTGAATGATGGTTGGAGCAGAATAATATTTTATTGCCGGAAGGATGAAAAAAGGGTGCCCAATTAGCTCCGGATAAATTGGTAATTTGCTCCACATTATTGCCGTCTATGTCTGCAATAAACAACTGTAATTCTTTCGGCTCGACTAATCCTTTTTCCTGCAATTCTTTGTAATTTTTTACATCCTCGTCTTTGATAGGACGACTTGCTCGCCATACAATCTTCTTACTGTCGGGTGAGAAAAAAGCACCTCCGTCATAACCAAGCGTATTTGTTAATTGTTTTAATGCACCCGTAGAAATTTCATAGCGCCATAATTCCAAATCACCCGAACGATTTGATGTAAAAATGATATACTTACCGTCCGGTGAACATGTTGCTTCTGCATCGTATTTAGGAGAAGCGATTAGTTTTTTAGGATTTTTACCCTTTTTATCTGTAATATAAATATCGTAACTGTCATATATATTCCAAACATATCGTCCTTCGGCAAACATTGTCGCTTCCGGACATGCACCGCCGGCTTCATGGGTCGAACCAAAAACAATACGCCCATCTTTCAAAAAATACGAACACGTGGTACGTCCTTTATCCGTACTGACTAATTCATATTTTTTACCACTCTTATAAGCACTGCCATCTGCATTCATTCTGAATATTTGATCACAGCCTTGTTTGGTTAATTTATCCCAATTACTTTGAAAAATCAATTCTGTACCGTCATAACTCCAATATGCTTCGGCATTGTCACCGCCAAATGTTAATTGACGAATATTTGTAAAATGATTTTCATTATTATAACGCAAGGAATCGGCATCATTACCGCCAAACAATAATGCAGGAATATATAATAGTATGCCACACAAAATGAAGAGTATTCTATTCATAGTAAAAATCAAAAAAAAATAGGATAACACGTATAACAATATAAAAAAAAATTTAAAAGTATTATTGATAAATAAAGATTTTCTTCACATTTGTATGTATCCCATCATGAATCATAACGGCATATTGCCCTATCGGTAATGATGGCAATGTAATCGTATGCAAAGTGTCCACAGAAGTAAGTATTGTTGAAAACAATGTTTTGCCCGTATAGTCTATAATTGAAACAGATACAACATCTTTTTTTGATTGAAGTTGGAGTGAAAACGAATTGCCGGATTGCAGTATAGTGGGGAAAATCACATCGTATGGTTTTTCCGATAAATGAGTATTGTCAAGAGATGATAGTGTAACATCTTGCTGCATAAATGTCGTTGTACCTGTCGCATTTCCGCCAAAACTTTTGAATACAATTTTATATATCTTGTTATTTTGATTTTTAACATAATATGCAGTTGTCGTATCAAGAATCCATGCACCACCCGTAAAGGATTTCCAATTATACCCTATAGTATTAATATTAGTTGAAAATACACTTGCGTCAGGCATACTATTGGACGCTGCGCCATTGAGAACTTTAGCAACGGCGACAGATCCGTTTGTACGAATACCCGTGACGGAATAAGGCACTTCATTCCCCGATGGATCTTGGGCATAGTCCACATATTTTCCGAATACCATATCCCATTGATTATCGTCGGGTTCATGATCAACGACATCGCCTGTGGCGAAAGAATAATATCCAAAATTTCTGCCATCAAAGTCACTTTTTGCCACTTCACCGCTTTTTTCTTCGGTACCGTCTAAATTGGCATATTTAAACATATATTTTCCGCCGACCAGAGCAGTTATCATAATTTTTTTTGTCATTGTACCGACAAGTTTCATCACATACACAGCATTACCCTTAACGGCATGGGTGGAAGGGTCATATTCTCCCCATCCGTATGTCCCCAAATTTGCATCCATATTACGATTGAATGCTCCGCTGCTCCACGATAAAGGGGAATTTATCACTCGCTCCCATTGCGCAATATCGCCCTCATCTAATGGCAAGGAAAAACTCTCTTGTGTACTCCCGGGCACATAGTATAGTTCCCAGCCTTTACCTTCATTGACGATAATAGAGGAAGTACGCCCTTTGATTTCGAATCCAAGATCCCACTCAGCCAAAGCAACAGATTTTACTGCACCTTTTTCTAATGACACATATACCTGGTCACTATATCCGGGTTTCATGCTTATTTCTTGGAGTATTTGTTGCGCGGTTACTATATTTGCTATCAAAAAGAACAATGTTGCGGTAAAAATGCGTAGCTTACTTCCCATTGAGTAATCCTTATTATTTGCGTGTAAATACGATATGTGTAAAAACAAATATATTGATTTTTCCGTTCTTCTCCAAATAGTTTTTAGTTTTTCTCCACATAGCACTATGATACAATGAATGAAAGAAACGGAGCTTCTCTTATGCAACATCCCCACAATAATCCTGTATTGGATGCAATCATTCAAACAAGTATTGCCGCAGAGTTCATTCGACAAAATGTTGATCAAGTATGTGGTAAATTGGGCATTACAGGCACGCAATACAATGTATTGCGCATATTGAAACGTGCTCATCCGCGTGGATGTTCACGCAATGAAGTTCTTGCACAACTCATTGAAAAAAGTGTGGATGTTACACGTGTGATTGATGGTTTGGAGCGTCGCGGATTTGTGGAACGCTTGCGTACAAGCGAAGACAGGCGCTTGTCCTTGAGTATGATTACATCGTCGGGAATTAGTTTATTGGACGAACTTGATATTGAATTTATGGCTTTATTGAACGATATGACCCATAAACTCACCGAAGAACAATGGAAAGAGCTGGCATCAATTTGCAGAACTTTATCACAACGCTAAAGCAAAACTGCAAACCATACAACTCAGTCACAAACTTTATTGTCCAAAGTACGTCATTGGGTTTTAGCTTTTTCACTTATTGGGTTCTATGCGAATATTTATTACTACGCTTGTTTTGTTCTTATGTTGTACCGGTGCCGGAACAGCACAAAAGACAATAGCATTGCGTGCTCGTGTTATTGATGCAGATAGCGCCACCGGCTTACGTTTTGCCACCATACGTTTACAAGGGACAACAAAAGGTACGTTCACAGACAGACAAGGATATTTTCTTTTGCGTTTGGCAAAAGGTGATTATACCATCACAATTTCCATGGTGGGATACTCCCAAAAACAACTAACACTTTCCCTTGATCGGGACACTACTTTAGCCGATATAGCAATGCAACCTATGGAATTGCGTACAGAGGAAGTCGTCGTCACAGCCAAAGATCCCGCAAGAGCATTGATGGAAGCCGTATTGGCAACAAAGGAACGTCAAAGAAATGCTGTCAATACCTATTCTTATTCGCTATATTCTAAATTTGTTTTTGCTACCGACACCCTCACATCGCGTCGCTCTGACAGCAAAGAAGACTCAACTATTTTTGCAATTCTTGAAACCTTTTCCAAAGGATATTACAGCTCGCCTGACCGCTATTTTAATCAAATTATTCGCCGACGACAAACCGCCAATCTTACACCACAAACCAATATATTAGTCGTTGGTACCAATATTAGCGCCTATGAAGACAAAGTTGCAATCTTAGGCGATGAATTAGTGACTCCGTTTCATCCTGATGCTCTTGATTTATATACATTTACCATAGAAAAAACGTATCGCGAAAATAAACGATTGCTTGTAAAGGTTAAAGCAAAAGCTAACTCTTCCGTACGAAAGATGCTCGAGGGGACATTATTGATTGAACCTGACAGCGCAGTACCGGTATCGGTGCGATTAACACCCACAAAAGCAGTGCAATTACCTTTGGATGCTTCATTGCGTTTTGAACAGACATTTACCAAAATCGGACAGTATATTATGCCCGAAGGACTTGCTCTTGAAGGGTCATTTAGTGTTAATCTCTTATGGTTATTGAATCCTCGTCTTGATTTTTCTTTAGAAAATATCGCCTCGGATTATGAAATCAATATACCCGTTGATGATGAACTTTTTGAGCAAAGAAGAGTTGAAGTTGCGCCTGCGGCGGATGTCTATGATACCACATTTTGGCGTTCCAATGCTGTGATGCCGTTAAAAATTGAAGAAGAGCAAGCATATACTGCCATTCAAACCGCACAAGAAGTACAGGATTCCGTGGCTGCCGAAGGGTTAATCAATCAGATTTTTGCTCCTGTTGTTCGTGTACTGAATAGTGTCGGACGGCGACCTTTTACCGGCTTTGAAGATATTTTCCGTTTTAATCGCGTGCACGGAGCTTATCTTGGTATGGGATTGCGCGATACTGTTTTTAATTCTTGGGAAGCGACAATAAAATCAGGGTATGGAATTTCAGATCAACGATGGTATGGCGAATTAGGAGTACGTCATTTTCTTGACAAAATAGGCAAATTTTCAATCGGAGCAAATGGCTGGCGACGATTACAGCGACGTGATAACCCCTATATTATTCCGGCAAGCGGCATCACATTTTTTTCATTACTCGCAAAAAATGATTACGGGGATTATTTTTATGGTGATGGTGGCGAACTTTTTTTTGAAGCAGGATGGGGACAATTACGATTTATTCGCCAAAATTTATCTGTTCGACCGACAACCTTACGTTTTTCTCTGCTCAGTGAATATCAAACTACAGCGATGCGTACTACCGATTTTGCATTCTTCGGAAAAAATCGTTCCTATCGTGAAAATCCTGCAATCTTCGACGGTACTATGCGCTCAATAATGGTAGAAGCAAATTGGAATCACAGTCCTTTTCGACGTTTATCTAATTTTGGTGTACGAATGACGGGCGAATATTCCGATAAAAATTTCCTGTTTTCTGATTATTCTTTTTCGCAAGCAACACTTGATATATGGTTACGCACTCCCACATTACCTGCATGGCGTTTAGATCTCAGAATAATGGCAGGGGCATCACAGGGAGAAGTGCCACCACAACGATTTTTCAGCTTTGAAACTGCTCTTGCCTCCACAGCGGCACAGGGCGTTTTTCGTAGCATGGCTGTGAAAGAATTTTATGGCGATAATATGATTGCTATCAGAGCAGACCATAGCTTCGGCGAAGTTATTCCGGGTATTTTACGCATCCCTAATTTAGCATCATTTGGCGTAGAATTTATTGCTTCCGGTGCTCTGGGATGGAGTGGCTTTTCAGAAAAAACTCAACTTTATACAGGTACGATTTTACCGACAACCGAGCGATCACCCGATGAACGTTTTTATGGTGAAGCAGGCATCGGATTCAACAGATTATTATTACTTTTCAGAGTGGATGTATCGGCACGTTTTACACAACGTTCAACCCCGCAAGTAGTGTTTACATTGTCTGCGGCAACATTTTAATTATGATAACTATTTATTGAATTATGGATTTTCAATTACTTCTTTCAAATTTAACAAACCCGACTTTATTATTTTTTCTTTTGGGTATTATTGCCGTTCTTATCAAAAGTGACATGGAGATACCGGCAAGCTCCGCTAAATTTATCTCTTTATATTTATTATTCTCCATTGGATTTAAAGGAGGTCAGGAATTAGCACACAGTGCATTGAGTAATGAGATTATCTATTCACTTTTATTTGGAATCTTTCTTGCATCGTGCATCCCGATATATGTTTTTTTTATACTCAAAAAGCGCATGAGTGTCAGCGATGCGGGGGCTGTGGCAGCAGCGTATGGTTCGGTGAGTGCGGTTACTTTTGTTGCGGCAGTCTCATTTTTAGAAGCTCAAAAACTGCAATTTGACGGTCACATGGTTGCAGTCATGGCATTGATGGAAGCACCGGCAATTGTCATGGCAGTAATATTAATCATGAATTATGAAAAACAAGAAGATTCGCGAGGTATTGGTAATATTCTCCACCATTCCTTAACAAATGGGAGTGTGCTCATGATTTTTGGCAGTATGATTATCGGATATATTGCCGACACAAAACAAGCCGAAGGTATAAAACCATTTACAACCGATATTTTCAAAGGTTTTTTGGCAATTTTCCTTTTGGAAATGGGCATGGTGACTGCACAACGATTTTCATCATTCAGAAAATATGGTCTGGCAGCCACACTCTACGGAATTCTCTTCCCTGCAATAAATGGTTCTCTTACAGCATTCATCAGTCACGGCATTACCGATAATCCCGGTAATAGACTTATTTTTTCCATCCTTGCCGCCAGTGCATCCTATATAGCCGTGCCCGCCGCCATGCGATTAGCTGCTCCGAAAGCTGATCCGGGATTATATATACCAATGGCTTTGGGAGTGACATTCCCCTTTAATATTACCGTCGGGATTCCTCTTTACTATACCATCATTTTGCATACATAATACTTGGGAATGCAATCGGTAACATGCGACATAACCACACAATGCAAATCATCACATCTATACAATACATCATTTCGTCTTGGCTCAACAAGATGGAGGACGATGTTGAAATGACACTGTCATTACAAAGATTGTTGAAGTTTTCATGATTGATTTTTTTTATGAGTGACGATATACAATATGAGAACCATCACAACCAGGTTGTTTTCATTATATGTCGGATAGGACAATGTTAATGGACTATTGAAAACATTATATATTCTCACCACTGAGAAATTCATGGAATGCTAATGATGCTATGGATTTTTCTTCCAAAATATCTATAATTTCTTCGGTAAAAAGCACCGATTCATCAAATGTTTCCCATACATACCATTGCTTTTTGCGTATATATTCAGATGCAGTATGGTTGGGCTCATAACCACGAGGCATAGTTTTAAGCGATTCACCATGTATTCCCGTAGCAAATATTGTTGTAAATTGCCGAGAATGTACAATTTCATCCCATTCCTCATGATGATTGTAAATGCGCGCACGTATGGCTTTTAATTGGTCAGGGGTTGGCATATAGATTCCTCCGCCGATTGCGCAATTACCGGGCTCAATATGACAGTAGATTCCCGGTTTTTCCACAGCTTTCCCTACCGTAGAATTTGTGCCTATAAATGGAAAAAACAACCCGACATTAGTTTTATATGGTGATTTATCTTTGCTGAAACGTGTGTCCCGATGAATACGGAACATTGATGTTTTATCATCGGCTTTATAATGAATATGTAATTCATCAAAACGATCTGCCATTGCCGCAATAAGTTGTTTTGCCGGTAACCGCACATTATTGTCATATCGGTCACGATGTTCAGCAAACCAATCACGGGTATTATTGGCAGAAAGTTCTTGCAAAAATTTAAGTATATCGGGTGAAAATCCCTTAAAATAGGAATGTATCATAATTGCATATCAGAACAATGTGTAAGGAAATGTACAAAATTTATTATTTTTTCACCGATAGACTAATTTTTTTTGTGATATGATTACCCATTATTTTTCCTATACGATTACCTTCATTGCAGGCAAGCGGATAATGGATGCCACCCCATATACGGCTTGTAGAAGCTTCAAGTGCTGCATCGAGGAATGAAGGGAAACTGCGAACCGGATAACCAAAGCGCACTTCGGTATCATCATCAAATGAGACATTTTTACCATAGAGATTTGTCAGTATTTGCGCAGATATTGCAGAAATAGTGCTGTGCCCGCTTGTATGCTCCGGAAATGGCGGTGTTTGTAATAATGGTTCCCAGTCAGGATCAATAAATTTATGGATAAAAGTAATAGGGCGTATTAAATGATAATCGTACTTTTCATTCCAGCACGACAAGAATCCATCATAAAGCCCTATTGATACCAATGTATATGCTTCCAATGATTCTATCATGGACTTTTGTAATTTTTTGCTTGCTATGCCCACAATATTAATCCAGTGACCACCGGGCGAAATCATTTGTGTATTAAAAACAAAATGTCCTTGATGCCATGTTTTTATTGGGTTACAATCCCAAAACAGTGAAATTTCCTTTTGTTCTTTTGTAAGGGTTTTTGCAAAGTTATACACTTCAATATTCTGTTGATAAAATGAGGATTTGGGGTCTTCACTGTATGGAAATGGCGGAGCGGCACGGAATTGTCCGGCGGAGTCCATGGTAAAAGGTCGCATTGTATTGAAAAAAGGATCTAAGGGATCGGCAAAAGCGGGGGGTGTGGGTTCCCATTTGCCCGGGGAACGCGGGAACACATAGCGTGAGCGTCCTTGATTGCGAATATGTCCATCATTTTTATACCAAATCCGCAATTCTTTGGCAATATCTTGGGCATATTTTTTTGAACGTTCTACTATTTCCGGCGGGGTCTGCGCACTTAATCGCTCAATATGAGCAGCATATAAACTGTCGGAATAATTTGCGCGATACAATAAATTATTCACAACGGCGCGATACGCTTCCACTACACAAATTTCCCATTTATATTCTTTTCCTGATTCCGGCTGAGGCATGGTGGGAAAACCATTAATTTGTCCTTCCAAAGAACGGTATCCGGAAAATCCATGATACGCTGCTTGGTACGCAGCCATATTGCAATAGCTGTAAATTCTGCTTATGACAGGTGGAGAAAAACCATCTTTCATGATGATGTCCGTAACCATTCTGTTCCAATCGTGTATATATTCTGCAGAGTTGTCTGCTTTTTGTCCATAACTCATTGCCGAACAAACGATAATACACCATAATAATACGGCAGTCACCCGAATACTTTTCATTACATTTCCTTTCACATACTTTTCAATAATCACCGTAAACCATAATAAATACTGTTATTCCTCAATTTTTCGGAAAAATGCGTCATTTAAGAAAAACAGAGGTAAGCTGTTGATATCTTTACGTAAATCAGCCCTCAGTTCGGGGTTGATAAGAAGAGCTTTTCGCAATAATTCGACAGGATTTATTTTGTCGCCAAGCAATAACAAACATTTTGCCAAGAAATAATATCCCTCATAATTATCGGGTCGTAATTCAATAAATTTTTCAAACCATAAAGCCGATTCACCATACATTGCTTCGTCGAACAGTGTTGCAGCATAATCGAATATTCCATCAGGATCGCGCGGATTATTTCTTAGTGCTTTTTCATAATATGCCAGAGCTTGCTCTACATTTTTTGCGGAATAATACACGTCGGCAATAGCATACAGCAAATCGGTATCTTGCGGCTGCAATAATTCGGCTTGTAAATAATATTCGATGGCTTTTTCGGGTTTGCCGATACCATCATAGGATGCAGCAAGCCCATAAAGCGATTCAAAGTGATGCGGCTCTATGGCTAAGGCATTATGAAATGCTTCTACAGCTTTCTGCGATTGATTCGTTTCATGATACGCCGAGCCCAGATTATGCCAGAAAGCAAAATCCGTTCTTTCAAATTCCAATGCTTGCTCATAGGCATAAATTGCTTCGAGCAGTCTGCCGAGAGTGCCATAGGAATTGCCCAAGTTATACCATGCTGCCGAAAATTCAGGCTTGAGCGTTACTGCCATATCATAATAATCTATGGCTTTGTAAAATTGCTGATGATGACACAACACTACGCCGGCATTGAACCAGTGCGTTGCATCGAAAGGATCTTCATCAATACACTGTTGATAGAGTGCAAACGCATTATCATAATCGTGCTTCTGATCATAACAATAGGCAAGTTCGGCGGTAGCGTCCAAGCTGCGTTCTTCCGATTTTTGCAGATATTTCAAAAGAGCTATTGCTTCATCAATACGATTCATGCGCCCCAACAACAGCGCCTTGCCATACAGTGCTTCCTCATCGTCGGGGTGAGTGCGCAAAATTTCTTCATATATATTCCATGCGCGTTCATATTCGCCGCGCTCGGCAAACACATCCGCTCGATGCAATTGTATGTCATTATCGGTTGGGTCAAGCGACATTGCACGGTCAAATGATTCCATCGCTTCGTCGAAGCGCTCTAAATTGGAAAGTGCCACACCACGCCATAGCCACGCATCTGCCGAAAAGGGTTGATATTCAATGAGAACAGTGCTAAAGGTAAGAGCATCGTTAAATAATTGTTTATCAAGACAATAAGGGATGAGTGTTTCGAGTGCTTGGGCATTATGGAAACCATCAAAGTTTTTGCTGCCACCGCTAAGTTCATGGCGGAAGCGGCGCAATTGTTCGTCCATATCGCGAGGTGAGGGATCGTCCTCGCCTTCATCAAATCCATAGCTGTTCATTTATTGTCTTTCTTTATGTGTTTTCTCTATACGATAAACACAATTATCATGTCAAAAAAATGGTGATAAGTACAGAATAATCGGTGGTAAAGTGATAGCAGAGATGTCTTGATTGATTTTCTTGAATTGTAAAGATGTGAAACTCAGATAACTCCAAACCACGTTGTTCCCGATATATATCTGCTCAATGGTGCATAGTTGAAACACGATTGTTATGCAAATTTACACATCATTGGCGCATATAGACGATGACATTTGTCCGATAGTACTTGAAAGCGGCTGTTTTTTTTGTCCGGTGCAAGCCATTCCTGATTCGAGACCGAAGTGATATGGGGCAGAAAATTTAAGACTTTGTTGGGATAACAATAATTGATGGAAAGACTTGAACACCAATAAAAAATCCTATACCGTCGCCTTTCACGGTAAATTGGGGGTTCGTGCCGGATGAGCCGAAAATACCGTCATTGCCGGACTCATTACCTCGTAAATTCAGCGCATGGAACGGCGCATCGTATGCAGCAAAAAGCATCATGATATAAGAAATATCGTATGATGGATCTGCCCAATAGTCATAATCTTTTCTTTGATATACAATCCTATCTGACGATGGATTGTATATCGTTTGCACATAGTCAGGATAGTATGAACCAACATATAAATTGCGCAAATCTGTGGTGTCGCGAAGAGTTGCTCCCCAATCGGACCTTATCAACCCTATACACGCACGAGGGTTATTTACAAACTCGATGGTTGATCTATATTCGTATTGATAGGATAATCTGTTGAAGTTGCGTTGTGTTGCAGTAGAAAGAACAGAGGGTATTTCAGGGACACGTGTTGATGCCGTGACTTTTTTATTGCGCCATTCAATGACCAAAGAATATTGATCTCCCGGTCGTATAATGTTCACCGGTGTTTCATATCGCGTGGTTCGCGGGTTATATACTAATTTTTTTTGTCCATAAGGTGTAGTGATACTAACATCGGCATCCTGAATTACTGCTGCCTCTCTTGTGTATATCTGTTGTAAAGGCAATGTTTTCGTAATATCCACAGAAATTGTGGTGTCGCCTGCCGTCACATAGCTTGCAACAACAATTTTCTCCACATAGAGTAAATCGGTATTGTCCACAACTTGTTCACAACTCAAGAACACAACCGATACAATTGCCAGACACATCATCAGAAAAGAATGCGAAATGGCTGTTATATTGAATGTTGTTATTTTCATGGATAATACAAGACTTTAGCGTACGGCAAATATGATTATTTCTCAAAAATACTAAGAGAAACGGATAAAATGTGTTCACCGTAAGTGAGAGCAATATATTTTTTCGGTATTTTTGTTCATCAGCTTAGACAAGAATGACTATGAGATATGCGCATTGCTTCATTGTTCTATACTTTGCTCTATATGCTCTTACTTGGTTCAACTGAATCACATACAAATAGTTACAATCATGTTTTCTTTCATTATACACTTTTTATAGTATGATTGTTTTTGGAACAGATGGCTGGCGCGGCATCATAGCGCGAGATTATACCTTCGACAATTTACGCCTTGTGGCAACAGCAACGGCGCGTTATGTTTTATCATTATTCAAAGAGAGCCCTTCAGTTGTGATTGGCTATGACACACGCTTTCTGTCAAAAGAATTTGCGGAGGAAACTGCAAGAATTTGTGCTTGTATGGGCATTACGGTGCATTTATCGCAATCGGTCTCTTCTACTCCACAGGTGTCATTTCATACCAAACAAAAAGGCTGTTCCTTGGGCATTGTGATAACGGCAAGCCATAATCCACCCATTTATAATGGGTTTAAGGTCAAAGGAAATTTTGGCGGACCGGCATATCCCGAACAGATAGCAGACATAGAAAAACAATTGGCGGCATTGTACGCTTCGCCTATGGAATTATCACTCAAATCGCTTGATGAATACATTGAAGAGCGTACCATTCGATTATTCGATGCTCAAGAACCATATTTGCGTTATATCCGCAAAAAAATTGATTTGACAGCCATCCAAGAAGCCGGCTTGCGTATTGTCTATGATCCGATGCACGGCGCAGGCATTAATACTATGCACCATATCTTACCGGAGGTCAAAGAAATTCACGGCGACTATAATCCATCGTTCGGCGAAGTACATCATCCCGAACCTATTCAGCAGAATTTACGACCATTAATCGAAACTGTACGCGATGGCAAGTATGATGTGGGGCTTGCCACCGACGGTGATGCCGACCGTTTAGGAGCTGTGGACGAAGATGGAAATTTCGTGGATTCACATCGGATTTTTATGTTGCTGATGCAATATCTCTTTGAAGATAAAAAGAAAAAAGGCTCTGTGGTAAAAACGGTATCTTTAACCTCGATGGTGGCGAAATATTGCGAAAAACATGGCATTGAAGTTATTGAAACTCCTGTGGGCTTTAAGCATACAGCTAAACTTATGAATGAAACAAAAGTGCTTATCGGCGGTGAAGAATCCGGCGGATTAGGCACTTGTGTACATATTCCAGAACGTGACGGTATCTTTAATGGATTACTGTTGCTTGAAATGATCGCTACCCGCAAAAAATCATTGAAGCAATTATGTGATGATTTGGATAAAGAATTTGGAAATCATCGCTATGCACGCCGTGATGTGACGGTCTCCGAAAAGCAAAAACAGGCAATTCTGGCGGCTTGTCGTACAAACCCAACACATATAGGACGCTTTGAAGTACGTGAAACCAATACACTCGACGGATTTAAATTCATTTTCGATAATGGCTGGCTGCTTATTCGTGCATCCGGCACTGAACCTCTTATCCGTTTTTATGCCGAAGCAGAATCCATGAGTAAAGTAAATGAAATACTCGATGAAGCACTAAAAATGCAATAATTACAATCAAAACATTGTGTTATTCGACATTACATCGGCAGAGCAGTATATTTTTACCGTTCTGCCTGTTTTTTTTGGTGACATATTGTTTGAGAATAGTGTCACCAATTCGTTCAAACGTAAAAATATAGTAGTATCGTGATTGACCGTTTCAACATATATGGCATGCAGACCGCACGCAGAGCAATGCTGACTGTTCTGACGCTGATGTCATTTGTGATGGCTATAACGGTTGATACATGGCATACCCACGATGCAAAGGTGAATGCAGCCGAGTGGCATAAACACCATTCCGAATCGCAGGATAATAGCAGTGCATCTCATAGCGATGAAAATTGTCCTCTGTGTTATCATCATTTTACTAAAGATATTCTTATTGCCGATACTCTCACTGTTGCGACTGAAGAGTATTGTTTCGATTTTCCTTTTTTCCTTTTCTCAGCCGAGTTCACAAATTACTGCCACATCATTGCTGTGCGCGGTCCCCCCTCTTTTTCATAATGTTCCTCCAATAATGTAGCTCTAAGATATGATACCCATTGCCTTTGGATGCGGTATTGTCGTGCAGCAACTGTCACACAAAGCATTAAACAATGCCGATGGTGACTTATGTATATCTGACACTTTACCATAGATTGGTTTTTATGGTAAAAAAATCATTTTCTCACTTTATTTTTACTATTCATTATGAAAAAGAAATTTTCTCTACAATCAGTATTCATTTTTGCTTTCTTTGCAGTATCTGTTTTGTTTTTACATTCATGTTCCGAAGATCATACCCATGCACCCGGCGAGCATTTTGAAGCCGAAGGTACGGTGTTTTTAGATGGTTCGCGTGCCACATATTTACAAATATTCCGCGGGCAAGTTGATGCTGCATTCAAACCCAAGTTTATTGCTCCTTTGAATAATCTTTCCGATGCATTTATTGTCAAATTTCTTGATGCCGATAAAAAAGAGAAAAATCCCCCGACCGATCCTTCCATCAAATTGACATGGAAAATTGCCAATAGCGATATTGTTGAAGTCTATCAGCATGCAGGCGAAGAGGGTGGTTATGAGTTCCATTTGCGCGGAAAAAAAACAGGCACTACGACTATTGAGTTCTTTTTAACACACGGTGACCATTCCGATTACAGAACCGGAAGCATTCCCGTAGAAGTGATAAAAGATTCCACGACCATTGAAGATCCTATAATCACATATATTGATGAAGAATCGGCTCTCGAATATGCGAGTGCTGATACAAAAGGTAAAGCAAACGGAGGAGTTGCTGTAGCACTAAATGACACAACAGATCATATCGAAGCAGAAATTACAAATCGTGATGGCACTACTCCCAAACTTGATGCTGCGGAATATTTTATCTCTATTGTTACAGAAGATGCTACTATTGCTGCAATAGTTCCTCCAAGTAAAGATGAACCATTTGCCTTTAATATTGTCGGGAAAAAGAAGGGATCAACCAAGTTTATTACCAAATTATATAGAAAAATCGAAGGCAAAGATGTTGAAATAGCATCTTTCGCCGGAATAAGTATTGTCGTAAACTAAGAAAAAATAACCGCAAATTTGATTATTTCGGTACAGCAGTGAATAATCTGCACAAAAAAAAAGGCGGGGATAAAATCCTCGCCTTTTTTTATAGATATTTATTTTAAGGAACTATTCGGTAAATCATTCTTGGAAATGGAATAACTTCACGAATATGTTCAGCGCCCGAAATCCATTTTACTGTTCTTTCTACGCCCAGACCAAAACCGCTGTGAGGCACCGATCCGAATTTTCGTAAATCCAGATACCATTGGAATGCTTCTTCGGGCAAATTCTCATGGCGAACACGTTCCAATAATACATCATAATTATCTTCACGCTGACTGCCGCCTATAATTTCGCCCGCACCTTCGGGAGCTAACATATCCATAGCCAAAGCAACTTTCATATTTTCGGGGTCGCGTTTCATATAAAATGCTTTTACTTCTGCCGGATAACGGTGAATAATACATGGTTTGTCAAATTGCTCCATAATGGCTTCTTCTTGCGGCGCACCAAAATCTTCACCCCAAGGAAAATCTGTGTGGGATTCAGTGCCATCTGCATTTTTCTTAATTAATTTGACATTGTTTTTATTAAGCCATTCGACCGCTTCAGAATAGCTCATACGGTGGAAAGGTCTGCGTACTTTTTCTAATTTGGAAATATCGCGCCCTAAAGTTGCCAATTCTTGCTGACATGTTTTCAAGCAATATTGTACTATATATTCGACTAAATCTTCGGCTAAATCCATGTCATCATTTAAATCGAAATATGCCATTTCGGGTTCTACCATCCAAAACTCTGTCAAATGGCGGCGTGTTTTGGATTTTTCGGCGCGGAATGTTGGACCAAAAGTATAAACTCTTCCCAAAGCCATAGCAGTCGCTTCAGCATATAATTGCCCTGATTGTGATAAATATGCTTTACCTAAATCAAAATACTCTGTTTCAAATAAAGTGGAAGTTCCCTCACAAGCATTTGGTGTAAGGATGGGAGAATCCATAAGACGGAAGCCATTACCATCGAAGAAATCGCGTATTGCTTTCACCACTGCCGAACGAATGCGCATGATGGCATGTTGGCGAGCCGACCGTAACCACAAGTGGCGATGCTCCATCAAGAACTCAATGCCATGTTCTTTGGGTGTGATGGGATAATCCGAAGCTATCTGATGGATTTTTACTCCCGTGATGTCAAGCTCATAGCCACCGGGAGCACGGGGTTCTTCCCGTACAGTGCCCGTAATACTGACAGAGGATTCCTGTGTTAATGATCGGATATTCTCAAAGACCTCTTCGGGCAAATTGGGTTTGAATGCAACGCATTGGCAAATGCCGCTGCCGTCGCGCAATTTAACAAATTGTAATTTGCCCTTGCCGGTGGTGTCATAGACCCAACCATTGAGGGTTACTTCCTGACCAACAGCCGTGCCCAGCCGTTCAATTGTCAGGTACGATGTGTAACGTGATGCCATTGTTAGAGTTAAATAATGATAAAAAATTGTGTAATTGTCATTGTTCTTGAAAGTATAGCATGGTGCGCAGATGTTTTACATTGCCGGCCATTGCCATCTTATGTGAGTTTTTGACGTAAAAATTCTTGCAAAATTACCATGAAACGACACAGCAATGACAAGGATTGCTATTTATCTGCTATGCAGTATCATAAAAAACACCTAATTTGTCATAAAACTCAATGCCGGATTCTATGCGCTTCTTACTCCGAATGATTATGACCATTTATACTTTTATGCGAAAAGTGATAGCCAATGCTTCCTCGCATAATGTATTCTTATTGTCTGCTGGCATAGCATATAATGCGCTTTTATGTGTGATTCCGCTTATGCTTGTGGGTCTATCTCTTGCGGGCTTGCTCATCAGTCAAGAACAGGTGGAACAAGCGATAAAGGAATTTATCCAACAATTTTTTCCCGAAACATCCTTTCGTGTACAAACCGGAGCGATTATCCTTGGGGAAGTAAGAAAATTTTACAACTATGGCTCTGCTGCCGGCGGAATCGGGCTTCTGGTATTATTGTGGAGTGCGTCCGTATTGCTGAGCGCTGTGCGAACTTCGCTGAACCATATTTTTGGTATAATTCCCCGACGTTCCTATATCGTCAATAAAATACGTGATATGGGATTAACTTTACTTTTTCTTGTATTATTGGGCATAGCATCATTTATTCCGTCGGCTATAGCATTTTTTATGTCATTTGGTTCGCAATTATCATCCGAACTTCCTATTGCATGGCTCACCGGTATCACAGCCGAAGTAGTCGGTATCCTGTCATTGTTTTTCTTTTTTCTTTTTATGTATCGCGTGCTTCCCAACAAACGATTGCCTCGATTTATTACTGTGGGCAGCAGTCTGATTGCTGTTATGTTATGGGAAATTGCACGCTGGATTTTTGGCTGGTATGTGACGACGATTTCTTCATTCGGCAGTATTTATGGCGCATTTGCTGTCATTACCATCATTGCCGTATGGATTTATTATACCGGATTTATTGTGTTGTTTACTGCCGAAAGTATGCAGGCAATCTATCAGTTACGATACACTACTCAACAGAAGTAAATACCTTCATACCAACTATGTTATAATTCGACCGATTCGACAAACCCATCAACCGAAATTATATATCCCATCATTATAAACAATTGTATTATCAGAGAGCTATTCTATATTCAATACCCGCAAGAAAACTCCGCGTTAATCCATCGGGACGGGCTTTCCTCACAACAAATGGCATCGCTATATTGAGCTGCAATGAGTGACCTTGCCGTATAGTATAATCCAAAAATATATTCCCATTAAGTGTCAGCCCTTGCGAACCCTCAATCTCAAATTCTTTGCCCGAGCCATCGGTAAATCTGTCATTTGCCAAATGATAAATCGGTACAATACTCGGAGTCAATCTCCATGAATCAGCCAAAGAAATACCATACGAAACTCTGCCGACAATATCGCCGCTGCGTATGAAGTTCCGTGTGGAAGGGAAATTTTGTAATTGCATACTGTTTGCAGCCAAAAACTGATTATTATTTTGCGTGAGAGGTTGCTGCAAAGCAAGAGCAAAGCGCATATTATCCCAACGATATGTCATACCCGCAAGAATATCTATTGTGCCCAAACTTGATTGATAATCCATGGGTAAAGCATTGCCATTATCCAAACGATTGCCATCGGTCAAGGGAAATTTACCTCCTATGGTCACGGTAATATCATCCGCAACTGCGATTGCCGATGTCAGATATATATCTCCCAAACCAAATACCGACAATCCATTACCACTTTGTGCCAATGAAGTCATTTTCGCACTTAACCCCAAAACATCACTTGCACGCCATTGATATTCGAGATACTGTCCCCACGCAATAATGTCATTATCTGCTTTACCCGAAGACATACCCACCGCAATCTGATGATAGGTGCTTGTATCCGCTCCCGTATGATCGCCATAGATACTGCATGCGCCCGCATCGCTGCAACCTTGCGCCGAAAGCTCCGCTGAACACACCACACATAGTATCAAAAAAATGCCATAATACTTTCCCATTGTCAATACCATTTGTTAATGATAAAAATGAAGACTCCCATATCTTTTATATTATTGGTTTTACTCATTGTTTCCACCTTATTTCCACGCAACATCAATTCCTATAAACATGTCATCCCGAAGGGATTGTCATTCCATCTCCTTCCCCGTCGGGTAGGGTGGGAAGGGCGCGAAAAAAGCCAATCGGCTGCACTGAAAACGCGGTCGGTTGCACTGAAAACGTAAGTTTTTACCTCAACTTTCCCCCTTTTTTGCCAAAAAAACGCCATTTTTTAGCCAATTGAGCCGACTACGAGGGGTCTTGATGCGACTACGAGGGGTCTCGACGCGACTACGAGGGCTCTCGACGCGACTACGAGGACTCTTGACGCGACTACGAGGGCTCTCGATGCTCATCAATCGGGGTCGTCGTCGCTACAATTGGCTTCGTCATCGCTACAATCGGCTTCGTCATCGCTACAATCAGCTTCGTCATCGCTACAATCGGCTTCGTCATCAGAACAGGTTTGAAGAGATTAAAGGATTAACAGGATAGTATTCAGTCATTATTCTCGAAAATAAATGCAGCATCAAGTAGTATCTTGTCTATCATATCATCTTCATCATCGTGTGCGGACAGCAATAGCAGTGCAGGGATTATTACTCCTTCCCCGCGGGGAAGGATGGGATGGGGCGAAAAATGAGGACGGGGTGGATGTATTGTTCCGGACTTTCGCCCATAAAAAAAGCCGACAGCGCGCTTTGCACTGCCGGCTTTAATGCCTGTATCAATTCCCTTGCGGTTTATTGATAACCCTGTATCATAACATTTAAGCGGATATTTTGAATGTTTACCATGCTAGGGTCTGCCAAATAAACTTGAAATGATGTGGCAGTTTTATTGTAAATAACCGGAGTACTAATGGTCGAGTTTGCTAGTCTTACCCCAGCTGTTGGACTATCTATTGTTAATAAAACAATATACTCGGCATCCACTTGTTCCTTAATATTAACAGTAATTTCTGATGAAGTAGCATTAGGGTTAGATTTTGAGCCACCGGTAATAATACCCGCTGCACCCGATACTGATGTGCCGTCACCAACATCACCGATAGTTAATACACCGGGACCTGATTCTGATCTCGTTGTTATTTCTTGTGAGAAATATGGCGAGCCGCTCACAGTGTTTCCTTTATAAAGTTCTACGACCAATACCTTTTTTGAGGGAGGAATCCCTGTTATCGTATGGGTTAATTCACCATTGGCAAGATTAAAGTTAACACCATTAGTTTTGGCATGGGTGCTTGGACCTACCAATACATTACCCGGGTTGTCTTTTTCTATTACACGAACGGTAAATTGTGTGGTCACACTGTCCACCACCTGCATTGTCAATGTCATCGGCGGAGGCAAAGTAGTTGAGCCTCCGCATGATGATGGACTTGAAGCCGCTGCCGGAGTAATGACCTCGGTATATTCGCGCATTAAGTTTGTTTTTATAGTAAAATCCACAGCAAATACATCACCATAGGACACTATAAAACAAAGAAGAAATAGGGAAATCCCATAAAATGTTTTCATAATATTCTTCATGATTTAATTATCAAAAATTAGTTAAAATGGTTAATGAAAGTACTGTTTATTGTTGTTGTGCTGTTTGTTCTTTCATTTTCATGTCAATGGCAGCTTTATTGAGTTCATCCTGCACATTTTTCATGACAGTATTTTTGTATGCCGGATCATTGAACATTTTTGCAAAAAGCGGATTCGATTTCAAATCAACACCACGATCTTTCAATTTTTGTTCAGCCATAAGGAAACCATTTTTGATAGCATCATCATCGAAGAATGTTTTCGGCACATCATATTCAGTAATATTCACAGATTTTGCTTCGGTGAATTTGGCAACCGTTGAGCGTACAAATGCTTCCTTGTCTGCAAGCGATGCATTGAGAATAGCTTGGGAAGAAGCAGAAGGACTTTGCGGAATATTGGTCATGCTTTGTGAATTGATAACCGGCGAAGAAACATTTTTGGGTAAATCAATAGCAGGAATATCAAGTTTTAAATCAGGGATAGGATTTTTTAAATCCACGCCTTTTGATTTAAGTACCGCATCAAAACCGGGGAGCATTTGTGATAATGCAGATGAGATAGCACTCATTTGATCATTACTTTTTTTGATATGGTCTTGCGTATAAGAGACTGCTTGTTGAAGTTGAAGAATTTGCTTTGCTTGTCTTTCGATAACAGAAGCTAAGCTATTGGTATTGAGACCCACTGCCACATTAATAAGATTGATATTTTGATTTTCTTTACTTTCTGACCAAGCCACACCGACGATTTTTTTGAAATCTTCGGTTTTCATATTGTTAGGAGAAACAGCAATACCAAAACCATTATTACCGCCCGAAGGAAGAATATAATCGCCTTTCAGTACTTTACCGAGTACACGCACTGGCACTTGACCCATGAAAGCCACTTTTTCATAATCTTTTTTGTTTTCACCGGCAGCAGGCATATTACCAAGCACGATAGGTTTGGTAGAAATAACCATGTATTGATCGGCATCGGCAGTATTTTTTGTGATTTTACCTGCTTTGAGAGCAACGATGTCGGTTGGGACGAATTTTTCAGTCGGATTTAATTTCGGCAACCATTCGGCATAATCGGCAGCGCCTGATTCATAGGAAACGCCATTATTATCTTTCATGTAGGTAATATAATCACATTTGAGCTGTTTTGCATCCTCAACACCTTGAATAGCTTCTGCTAATTGTACAGCAGATATAACGATGTCGGCAATAGCAAGAAGCGATTCCGCCACTTTTACCACCACAGTGAGAGCAGAAGCGGCAGCACTACCGGAACAAGCACCCAGCGTACCTGCGGCACATGATGCCTCTCCGGCAGCTTCCACAATCATTTGGGCAATATCAAGTCCTAAGATAACAGCACCTGTGATGGATGTTGCCAATCCGATACCTGCATCACGCATATCTGTTTCTGCACCTGCAATAAACTCATCATGAAGTGCAAGAGTATTGATATTTTCACTATCTGCATTAGCTTGGCTATCGTCTGTTTGGTCTATATCTGCATCAAGCTGACCTTCGATGCGACCAACGACACCACCTGATGCATTACGGAACTCAACGAAATGATTTGTTACGCCCGGCGCAGGGTTTGCAAGTTGGATAGCAATACCATTGCCGTCGGTGGGATTGATAAAGGTAGCGGTGAAGTTCTGATTTGCTGTTCCCGCACCTTCCATAACAAAGCCGGCAGAGTATTTTGCATAGTATTCATTGGCATCGGCTGTGGAACCATTACCAAGCGCAAAACCATTATTTGCTGCATTATTGCCTGTGCCGAGTGCAAAAGATAAATCCCCTGTGACGCTATTATTGATACCGCCGAGCACTGCACTGTGATTGCCGGAAACAACAGTATTACCTTGACCGCCGAGGATGGCATTATAATTACCTGTTGTGATATTATTGTCAAAACCACCGCCGATAAAGTTATGTGTACCGCCATTGATATCATGGTCTGCACCGCCAAGGATGGCACCGAAATTCGCACCGTCAGCGATATTATTATTATTACCGCCGCCGATGACAGAATTGGTAGCACCTGTTGCTGTACCGATATCATTTAAAGTACCGCCAAGGATTGCGGAATTTGTACCGCCATTGACGATATTATTATTATTACCGCCACCGATAGTAGCGTCTGTTGCTGTGCCGATATCATTGGAACGACCACCACTGATAGTTGCATAGTTCCCACCATCAGCAATATTATTATCATTACCGCCACCGACAGTTGCATCGGTTGTTGTACCTATATTATTATTGATACCACCGCCGATGGTCGAATTCAGTGCAGTTGTTGAAATATTATTGGTTATACCACCGCTAATGGTTGCTCCATTAGAGAATGAAGCAATATTATTATTATTACCGCCACCGATAGTTGCATAGTTGGCAGTATTACCAATATCATTGCTATTACCACCGCTGATGGTTACAGAAAATGATCCATTACCAATAGTATTGGTATGACCGCCACCGATAGTGGATGAGATAGAATTACTGTTGATTGTATTATTATTACCGCCGCCGATAGTTGAAGCATCGGCATCAGTAGTAATAAGGTTCATCGCACCGCCACCGATGGTTGCGCTGTCAACATCTGTGATTGTATTACCGCGACCACCGCCGATAAAGCCAACCAATGAAGTCGTTTGGATGGTATTATTCATACCGCCACCGATAGTTGAAGCATCCGATTCAGCAAGAATGCGATTCAGTGCACCACCGCCGATGGTTGAACTGTCATTGGTTAATATGCTATTGAGCATACCGCCACCGATGAAGTTGTAGAAGGCGGTTAAGTTCACCACATTGCGTGAACCACCACCGATAAAGCTTGTATCACCGAACATTTGATTACGATGACCGCCACCAATGAAGGAAACGCGACCACCTATACCGCTTTGGTCAACAACATTGAATTGACCACCGCCGATAAAGGATTTTTCAGCACCCGCAGTATTGTCAAAACCA